>ERZ802822.1505-NODE-1505-length-14188-cov-8.019417_pt1 | contig 14188 bp, 17 predicted proteins | sample MGYA00345649_ERZ802822 | MGnify/ENA primary metagenome ERZ802822 (study PRJEB30503, sample SAMEA104212359) | marine metagenome | biome: Westerlies Biome; feature: [SRF] surface water layer (ENVO:00010504) within the epipelagic zone...; material: water...
AACCTTTGTCTGAATAACCCTCAAATACGCTGTTTGAGACTATGTAAAAGCTTGAATTAACGAAAGCAAACACTGGCTAACGCTTCTAAGAAACACATTCTGAGTGTATAGCAGCAACAGGTGTGCAGTCCCGGCATCTGGTGGGACGGGTTCAGGATGAAGTAATCCAGCTTAGAATTATAGATTTTGCAGATGTATTTCTAAAGCGTGAAACTGCTGAGGGTCTTGAGACGGCGTGCGAAATTGTATGGTGCCATGAAACCTGTGACACGCATGCGGAGAACCCCGTGATCGTCCTAAGGATAGTGTTTCCAAGTCGCGACTTCGACTATACGCTTCATCCTATCGACCTGAGCATTCGTCCCATGGTGACTAGGCCTGAACAGACGTTGCCCCATTCCGTGCGCTTTCCAAATCAGCGCAAAACACTTTGGCCAAGATTGGATCTTGCTTCTTTTCCGAGGTTATTCGGCGCACTGGAAACCGTTCTTTATAAAAACCATATGGATTGAGGATGGAACCAAATCCCGCAAGCGCTCCAGAAACGCCCGTCCCGTGCGTCGAGCCGGCTTTTCAACGCGTTGACCCAAGGTGAACTTACCTGTGCGGTCGACATCCACATGCCGGGAAAGCTTGCGCTATGAGATCTGTCAACCGCCCGCAGTTTGCCGCAAGCTCTAAAGTGAGTATTGATGGAGCCCATGAAAAAAAGCAACAGAGCCAACTGATTTTGACTGAATTGCGTGCCCGCGCGGTTCGGATGATTTTGGAACATGAACACGCGTATGCCGATTAATCGGCGGCGTATATGGCGATTGCGCCGAAAGTTGGTTGTGCACAGATACGCTTCGGCGTTGGGTTAAGCAATCCGAAATCGATAGCGGCCTCAAAGAAGGACAGCTTTGCTTGCACTCGGATTGCTGTGGCTCTGGATTCGCTATGGAACCTAGCATGAAACAAACAAATCATACGTGGAACACATGAAAAAGCTTGTTGGAAAAGATCACCAGTTCTTGGCTATCTTTTCAACAATTACACGATCAAACCCTGAGCTCGATGATCGGCTAAAATTACTGATATCTGCTTCGACATACCCTGCGGTGACCGACGGTCCACAATTGATGAATGACCTTAAGCGTATCTCAGATTCTTTAACATGCGCTCAACTTGAAGGAGCTGCGCTTGATACGTTTGTTTGCGCTTTCGATGACCTCCTGGCTCCGCTTGTTTTGTGAGGGTTTAGCTGAACGTGTGCATTGCCTACGGAATCGATAGCGGGTTCGCTGATCTCGAACACACGGCACGCCAGCGTGATCCTGACCCCACGTCTGGTGACCACATTCATGGCCATCTCTCGCCTCTGAGATGGCCTTAACGCTTTTTCCCGAGCGCCTCCTTCAATAGATCGTTTTGCATGCTCATCTCGGCATACATGCGCGTCAAACGGCCGTTCTCTGCCGCTATATTCTTCATCTCAGAAATCATTGACGCGTCCATGCCGCCAAACTTGGCCCGGCATTTGTAGACACTTGCGCTGCTCATACCGTGCTCTTGGCATACAGGTGCAACGGTGTATCGACGCTTTTAGCGGCTGAACCATAAATTTAACACATACTAAAAGGGGGGACCTGCTGTGACATCCAAGCGTTGACCACCTCGCTTGTTTGTATAGAATTCTTTCCACCGGGCTATCAAAAGAGAGTTTGGCTTAACTGTCAAAAAATGCCTAAAATACAATACATCAGGGAGATAATAACTATGAAAACTATCATAAAATCTACAATTAGTGGCTTAGCTGCAATGGGCATGCTTGCCAGTTCTGCAAGTGCGGCTTGTACCAACGATGCTTGGAACAAAGTCATGTCACGTGGCAAAATCGTGGTCGGCGTCAAGGCTGATTACAAGCCTTGGGGATACCGCAATACCGACGGCGATATTGTCGGTATGGAGATTGATATGGCCAATGATGTTGCCGCCAAAATGGGCGTTGATATCGAACTGGTGGCGGTACAATCCTCGAACCGGATGCAGTTTCTTGAGCAGGGCAAAATCGATCTGATGATTGCCACAATGTCGGACCGCAAGGATCGGCGCGAGTTGGTCGGCATCGTCGGACCAAACTATTACACCTCAGGCACTAACATAATGTCACCAAAAGCGCTGGGTCTGACCGAGTGGGAAGACCTGCGCGATAAACCGGTGTGCGGTAAGCAAGGCGCGTTCTACAACCAGATCGTCGAACAGCGGTATGGTGCGAAAATCATCGCCTTTACAGGCAACGCCGAAGCAAAGCAGGCGTTGCGCGACAAAAAATGCATCGCATGGGTGTATGATGACAGCTCGATCGGGTCTGACCTCAGCTCTGGCAATTGGGATGATTTCGAAATGCCTCTGGCCTCAGAAGATGACAACCCCTGGGCTCTGGCCGTCCCATCAGCCGAACGCAACTGTGTCTTTGGTCGTTTCATGTCTGGTATGCAGTACCAGTGGCATCAGGATGGTACGCTGATTGAACTAGAAGCCAAGTGGGGCATCAAAGCCACCTCGTATCTGGCAGGATACAACGAACGTATGGGGGACTGGCTGGCAGATTAAGCTAACCTGTTAATCCTTTTAATGTTCCGCCGCCAATCTATTGGCGGCGGATTAATATACGGCGTATCCTCATGGATTTAATTGCAGATTTCTTTCGTGATCTGGCCAGCACAACCCCAAGATGGAATTTTATCTGGATGTACGAACCGGTACAGCAGGGTAAAATCCTGTCAGGCATCTGGGTTACCATTAAACTCTCTATTGCGTGTCTGATATTTTCGGTGGTGATCGGGGTCGCCGGCGCCTTTGCTCAAGGCAGCAGCAATCGTCTGCTCCGCGCCTTTGTGCAGGGCTATATTCAGTTTTTCCGCAACACACCGCCCTATGTTCAATTGCTGTTTTTCTATTTTGCGCTGGGTCAGTTCACCCCGACCTACAGCCCCGATGGCTGGCTTGAGCTACCGATCATTTCAAACGTCGGCTGGGCGATCATTTCTCTGTCATTTTTTGCCGGTGCATTCAATGTTGAAATTTTCCGCGCAGGTATCGAAGCGGTGCCAGAGAGCACCAAAGAAGCCGCCAATGCGCTGGGGTTCAACCGGTCACAAATTTACATGTATATTGTGATGCCACTGGCAGTGCGGGTCTCCCTGCCGGCCCTGAACAATAATCTGGTCAATCTGGTCAAAACTACGACACAGGCTTTTGGCATTGCTGTACCCGAGCTGCTGTACCAATCAGTCACAATATGGAACGATTACCCCTCGGCCCTCTATCCAACGATGCTGTTGGTTTTTGTCGTCTACATTCTGCTGGTGGGTGTCCTCGTGGCAGGTATGAATTCCTGGGAACACAAGATGAGGATACCAGGCTATGGCACTTAAAATCCGCTACGCCAATTTGCCAAAGCGACAGCGGTTGGCAGTGATGCACCCGTTTGTGCTGCCGGCAGGGGCCAGCGGGCCGAGCACCAGCGCCTGGCTGGCCTCTCTGCCACCTTGGACAATTCTTGTCTTGGCCTCTCCGCTCCTGCTTTGGCCGGGCTATGCGATGGCTGCAACCAATTTTTCAATGCTAGATGCGTTTGCCACTCTGCAGAGATGGATTCCCTTTCTGTTGAAATCCGGGTTTCTGTTTAACATCATCATTTCCCTTTTTGCGATGTTGTTTGGCACCGTTGCCGGGGCGGCACTGGGGCTGGCGCAGATCTCACAGGTCAATACGATTTCCAGACTGGCTTGGTTTATCACCCAGTTGTTTCGCAATTCACCTTGGTTAGTTATCTTATTTATCGTCTTGCTGGCATTTCCGTTTGAAGTGGTCATCTTTGACACAGTGATCCGCATCCCAGACTGGATGAAAGCCGTGTTCGGACTGTCGCTGCCGGTGATGGCAAATATTTCGGAAATCGTTCGTGGCGCGGTGATGTCGGTACCGACGGCACAGTGGGAATCGGCTGAAAGTCTTGGATTTAAACGCCATCAAATCCTTTGGAGTATTATTCTGCCGCAGTGCTTTAAGCGCATGATCCCACCGTGGATGAACTGGTATGCCATTCTAACCATGGCGACACCGCTGTGTTCGCTGTTGGGGGTGGAAGAGGTCATCACCCTGTCTCGGCAAGCGATGGAGGCCGAAGACAACCACCCTGAATTACTGGTGCCGTTCTATAGCTTTGCCCTCTGCCTGTTCTTTTTATATTGCTATCCAATTGCCCGTCTGACGGTACGCTTGGAACGCAAATACGCCGTTCAACTATAGGAGATCGGACCATGACTTCGACCGATACACAGCCGATTGTTTCGATCCGAAATGTGCATAAATCCTTTGGCGATCTGGAAGTGCTCAAAGGTGTCTCTCTGGATGTAAAAAAAGGCGAAGTGATCTGTATCATTGGCCCGTCGGGGTCTGGGAAATCAACGCTGATCCGCTGCGTGAATGCGCTTAACGACATCCAGTCTGGCTCGATCACCGTGTGTGGCATTGATCTGACCCAAAGCGGTTTAGACAAACTGGAGCTGCGCAAACGGGTGGGAATGGTGTTCCAACAATACAATTTATTTCCACATAAAACCGCACTCGAAAACATCATGATGGCGCCGCTAAAAGTACTGAACCGGGCCCCGGACGAAGTGCGTGCACAAGCCCGCGAGTTATTGCGCAAGGTGCGCTTGCATGGCAAGGAAGACGCCTTTCCTGGCGAGTTATCGGGCGGCCAACAACAACGTGTGGCCATTGCACGGTCTTTGGCGATGAACCCCGACGTGATGTTGTTTGACGAGGTGACCGCGGCGCTGGATCCGGAAACAGTCAAAGAGGTTCTTCTGACAATCAAGGAACTGGCACAGGACGGTATGACTTGTATTCTCGTGACCCACGAGATGGGATTTGCCCGCGAAATCGCCGATCATATCTATTTCACTGACGGAGGCGTGATTGTGGAGCACGGTCCGCCATCAGAGTTTTTCGACAACGCCAGCGATCCACGTACCAAAGAGTTTCTCAGCCAAATACTATAGAGCGCACATCGCCTTGTCCCATAGTTCAGTCGGTCAAACCAACTGTCGCCATTTGTGTTATCGGCGGTGGCAGCCCAGCTAGCGCGCGGGACGCGATCAAGTGAGCAGAGAACGATGTCGCCAAGCCTGCGTTTTCCAAAGAATGCCTTTGGTCACAATCGTGTGCAAAACACGGACGAACACAGAGACGTAAACAATCAGCATGGCCATAGCTGCCGCGCCGGCGACATCGCCTTGCTCATCCAAGTGAATAGCCGATACCGAGGCAAGGGTTGTATCATAGGTATAGAGAAAAATAACACCAGATACGGTCGTCATAGCGTTGACAAACAGATAGATCGAGATGTCGAGAATGGTTGGTAAACACACTGGTATCGTCACCCGCCAAAACATCTTAAATACTGGCACCTTCAAGGACAGAGAGACCGCTTCAAATTCTTTATCCATTTGCTTAAGGGCCGTGACGGCCGTCAAATGAGACACAGTATAAAAGTGTACGACTGTATTGATGACCAAAATTGCCATGGTTGCGTATATAAAGCCCAATGGATTGGCGCTGGCATTGAAATAAAATATATACGCCAGTCCAAGGACCAAGCCTGGGACGGCCATTGGCAGGAGTGCAAACAATTGTAAAATACCTCGCAGCTTTTCCTGCGTGCGCAGTTTTTCGACGATGTAAGCCCCTACGAAAATGATAACAGTTCCGAAAACAGCTGTGTAAAATGCCAACCTGACTGAGTTATAAAAGGATTCCCAACCAAGCCCCGCCACTTCAAAACTATAATGTTTTAAAGTCATCGATAGATTGTAAGGCCAAAATTTTACCAAAGCGCCATACTGCGCCATGCCAATCATCATAAATATAATCACTGCAATACATCCACAAAAGACCAACATGGGCATGTCCAGCCGGTTATCTTTCTTTGGTTCAAAGACAACAGATCGCGATGACAACAGCGCCACTTGCCGCTTTCGCGAATATTGATCTACGAAGAAAGCGAAAACTGCTGGCAGCAAAAGAACCAACGAGATGACAGCACCCATCTGGAAATTCTGCATCCCAACAACTTCTTTATAAATATCCGTGGCCAACACGTTGTAGTTTCCACCAATCACTTTGGGGACGCCAAAATCTGTAAAAACCTGTGTGAATATTACAAAGGTCGTACTGATGATACCGTAGCGCGCTCCGGGAATTGTGATGGTCAAAAATGCGCGCAATTTGCTTGTGTGCAACACATCTGCAGCCTCATAGAGCCGCGCATCAGACAACGACAACGAGGTGCTCAAAATCATCAGAGCATGCGGAAATGTCCAATAAACTGAGGCCATGACAATCCCGATCGGACCATAAATGGAATATCCGAACAGCAATTCCTTTAAAACGCCCTGATTGCCAAACCAATAAACCAGCGCGATGGCCGCTAAAATAGATGGGCTGAGAAGCGGAATTAAGGCAATAAGTCGAAAAAATCCTTTGAACGGCATCCGGGTGTGGGTAAGGGCAAACGCAAAACCAAACGCGAGTACGACGGTGATTATTGTCGAGACTATGGCAATAAAAAGAGAGTTGAAAAAAGATTGGAACAGCGCGGGTTCCCTTAAATAGACATAAAAATTATGAAGCCCGATAAATTCTCCATCAGCATTCTGAAGACTTTTAATGATCAAAGCCCCCAGAGGAAGTATAAGAAACAGGAAAAACAGCACAATGTAGGCAAGCAACATCAGTTTGCCGACGCGGTCACTGAGATCCTTATCGCGTTTTTGCAAAGGCATGAGACGGTTGGTTGCTGCGCCAGACTCAGACATTGGCATACACGGTAATCGCGGTCTTCGGCAACTCAAGCGTTAAACTCTGACCTATTTCAAACTCTTTGCCGTCGCTCTGCGCAGTGTTTATATCCACCATCAAAACCGTATTTTGCAGACCTGGCACATTAAAATGGAGCCGCTGAAAAGAGCCAAGGAATTCGATATCTTTCAGCTCTCCACAGACACGGTTGTCCGCATCAACGGAAGTGACAACCGTCCTGATATACTCAGGCCGAACCGCCAGTCTGACGGATGACCCAATGTTAAAGTCTGACGCATCACAGCGCAGGACCGTGTCTCCAATGAGCACGTGATCAGAGGAAGCAGTCTCTGCTTCGATAAAATTGGTGATCCCAATGAAATCCGCGATGAACGGCGAGTTTGCGGGTTCATAAATTTCTCGCGGAGAGCCAGACTGGATAATAGCCCCATCCTTCATCACAAAAATGAGATCTGCCATGGATTGAGCCTCTTCTTGATCATGCGTTACCATGATCGTGGTAAGCCCCAAAGCGCGGTGTAAGTCCTTTATCTGCTTTCGCAGATGAATGCGTACTTTGGCATCACGTGCGGACAGCGGCTCGTCCAGTAACAGCAATCCCGGAGAGGTAGCGAGCGCGCGTGCCAGAGCGACACGCTGTTGTTCGCCCCCCGACAGTTGACTGGGATATTTATGCGCATGCCCCTGTAGCCCCACCATCTCAAGCAAGCCATTAACCCGGTCTGTGATATCGGTTTTTGTCCATTTGTTATTAATCAAACCATATGAGATATTTGAAAAAACACTCAGATTGGGAAAAAGTGCATAGGATTGAAAAACGATCCCGAAGTCACGGCTTGAGGGGGGAAGTGTCGAGATGTCGACATCTCGCTGAAAAATATTACCCTTGCTTTGGATTTCTAGGCCCGCAATACACCGCAATAGCGTAGTTTTACCACAGCCAGAAGGCCCAAGAAAACAAACAAAATCACCATCTTTCACACGCAGCGAAATATTGTCCAAAGCGTTAAAAGTGCCAAAGCTCTTTGAGAGGTTTTTAATTTCAAGATACGTGTCATCGGGTGCAATTGCCGTCTGTGTCATCTGGGGTGTTCCGTTCATTAATTTTCAATCCGTCGATTATAAGCAGAATCAATAGGTAAGTTTTCTGTTCGCAAGCGCATCCGAAAATATGACATTCGTGACACCCAGAAAGCTCGTACAATTGCCTTTGCTGGCACGCGTATTTTTCGCATATAAAGACCTAAGAGTCCCATCTATGTAAATGTCTCCAAAGCGGCGGACGCGAACGCCTCATCTATGGAAACCCTTATCTGCCAACACTCATCAGTTTTAACAAAGGATTATGCGAGCAGCCCAGAAAGAGGCGACATCGCCTCTTTCTACTTTGCTGACATACGATCTTTTCAAGCTACGACTTGCCAATTACTTTTTTGGCTCGGACTTGCCGTCATAGCGTTTTTTCCATTCGCCAACGATCTCAGTTTTATTTTCGGCCGCCCAAACGAAATCATTATTGATCAGTTTGGCCACAACCTCATCATAGAAATCAGGCAATTCAGGGTCTTTTTTAACCTTGGAAATATCGGCTATGATAGATTGACGTTCCCCAAAAAGTTCCATCCCACGGGCAAGTGTCCAGTCCATCAACCGCTTTGCGTCCGGCAGGTTATCCGTACCCTTCATAATGGCAACAACCTGCATTTCCCAACCGATGCCCTCTTCAGGAATGATCATATCAATTGGCGCGCCCGCCTTGATGATTTTGATCGCGCGACCCGGCCATGAAATACCGATTGGGAACTCTCCTGCCCCGGCCTGTTTACACGGTTTTGATCCTGAATGCGTATAAATGCCAACATTTTCATGCAATGCATCCATATATTCCCATGCCTTGTCTTCGCCCATAATCTGCATCCAACTGGACACGTCAAGAAACCCTGTGCCGGATGAGGCTGGATTTGGCATTGAGATGTGACCTTTATAAATTGGATTTACCAACTCTGCCCAAGATTTCGGCTTTGGCAAGCCAAGCTTCTCCGCTTCGATCCTGTTCCAGCAGATACAACCGGCCCAGCCATAGTTACCAACCCAGGTGACAGGTTCTTTGGTGTCAACATAACGGGGATCGATCTTGTCCATGCCCACGGGCGTATACGCGTGAAACATCCCTTGGGATTCCATACTGAGCGCAACAGTCGCCGCCATTTCAAAAAGAAAATCCGCCTGCGGGTTATCTTTCTCAGCCATCATTTTTGCGGCCATTGTTCCCGTAGATTCGCGCACAACATTGACTTTAATATCGGGATTATCTTTCTGGAATTCCTCCATATAATATTTGAGGTTATCTGCGTCCGTACTTGAATATACCAGCAATTCGCCCGCAAGGGTCGGTGCGGCAATGCAAGCAGCCGTAACGGCCGACAAAACAAATTTAAAAACTTCAGGAGCCTTGTTAAACTTTGCATTACTTTGGAATTCGATTTTATTTTTTGATTTGATTACCATCTTCTGTTTCCTTTGATTTGGCACGGAATCACACAAGCTGAAACGTCGAATATAATGAGATTTGATTGCCGCAGTTCGATTAAACAGGGTCATAAACTTTCCTGCTCAGGCGTTCTTTAATCACCATTCAACATTCTCGTTATATCCGCAGCTTATCAAATCATTTGCGTCTATCAATTGAAAAGTAACAGTTTTGTAATAATTCAACGCCCTGCAGGCAAATTTTTATGTACTGAGGGTTTCTGTAACCAGTTTCAGCCTATAAATATTATCATTTTTTTTGAACATTAGCTCTTTTTCTAGGTTAAAATAGGTTTTGATGAAAAAGCGATGATTAATTTAACGCTATATATAATTTTAGGTAATTACTGGACCCTAGTCCGTCGGGCACCTAAGAATTCAAACTATCAAGCCGACCCATTATTTTTATGGCTTTAAGTCGTGCCCTCTTTTGATACGCTGGTTCATAATTTTAAAATACTACGTGATACCACACAGCCTTTGATGCCTTCAGGGCATTTTTTTCCAAAATACTCAGCTTATTTCCCAGCCCGGTCCCGAGTAATGTTTCTTTTACTCGCTGCACTACTACCCTAAACCACATGAGACTGGGTTTACCTCGAGAGCGCTTAAAACCGCCATGGATAATTTACAATTTTTTTTTAGCAACATACGGAAACTATGGCCAAAGGCAGTGACACACGGCACGAACGGGCAAATATTTATTTTGCGTCCTTATTTCAGAAATGGTACCATTTTGCTGCGTTAGTTTGGGCAGTGAATGATGCGAGTAGTTATTTTCGGCGCGATGATTGTATTCCTTGTGGGCCTTGCTGGATATGCAATCGTATCTAGCCCCCAGAAAGGGTCGCGCACAACTAATTTTTATCGTGGTTATTCGCCGTAAGGCGTGCCGCTTAAAACCGGCATCATACCTTAAGGCCTTACAGAGCCGCAAACATTTCTACTGAGTCAAGAAATCTGGGTCACGGCCGTCAGCACATTCCCAATGCAACATAAACAAGCGGATCAGTCCTACAGATCAGAGGCTTAAGCTCTGCAACCGCCATTTCGATCGGGCCCATATCGGTAGAGAAGGAATAACATTCCTTCGCCAACACACATCATGGCAGCGACTGCCGTTAGGCTTATGAACCTTAGCCCTTTGTCGCGGATAATGACGTCGCCGTAAAGCAGGGACCGTGTCAACCGGACCGCGACGTAGAGATCGAACCAACTGTCGTTCATCGCCACTTAGGGTCAGGGCTCATAACCAGAAGTTGATAGTTGCTGCGAGATAGATGGCGGATTGGAATGTATGAGCGCATTGGTCATAGCGCGCAGCGATGCGCCACCAGTCCTTGAGCTTTGCAAACAGGTTTTCCACCTTGTGACGGGTTTTGTACGTGGTCTTGCATTATTCAATTGTTTCTTTTCGGTTTTTCTTTGGCGGAATACAGGGTTCAATCTTCTGCTTTTCCAGCATCTTGCGGATTTTGTTGCTATCGTATCCGCGATCCCGAATCAGGAATTAAGCCTTTGGTAACTCCTTGAGAAGAACATCTGCGCCTTTGAAGTCGCTGCCCTGACCTTCCGTCAGGTGTAGACACACAGGTCGCCCAAGTTTGTCGCACAGGGTATGCAGTTTCGTATTCAGGCCGCCTTTGGTCCGCCCGATCAGCCTTGGCTCGTCGCCCCCTTTTTTAGGCTGGAGGCGGTGCGATGGGCTTTTAGGTGTGTAGCGTCGATCATCAGGACATTGCCAGCTCCGTCCTGCGGCTTGGCCAGTTCCCCGAAGATGCGTTCGAACACACCGTTTTCCGACCACCGCCTAAACCGGTTGTAGAGCATCTTGTAGGGACCGTGTTCAGTGGGGGTGTCGGCCCATTATAACCCGTGCTTGATGATGTAGATAAATTCGCTCAGAAACTTGCGGTCATCAGCGCGGTCGACACCACGCGACTTTGGAAAAAATGTTGCAATCCGTTCAATCTGTCCTTCTGTAAACCAAAATAGACGTGACATGGACCATCCTCCTTGCCGCCAAGAATCACCGTAGCGAGCCAAGAGGCACCCTCTTTCTCGAATGTCTGGGATGCGGGACGGAGCTGCCCTTGACACTGGTTATTTCAACGGCTGCTTGACGCAGGTCGCGACTACTCGGATTTCGACAACCGCACCTGTCCGCCTAAGTGCGGCAACCTCAACAGCGGTCCATGCTGGGAAAGGATCAGATACATACTCACACCTGACTTCGTTGAACAGATCGAAGTGTTCATGGATTCCGACGTGGTATGTAGTCATCTCTACGATCGCGTCATGCGAAAGGCCCGCTTCCGCCAAGACCGATCCAATCTTTTCAAACGCTGACCTAACTTGTTCTTCGACACCTTCAGGCATGGAGCCATCGGGAAGGCTTCCAGTTACACCCGTCAGGAAGACGTGGTCGCCAGACACAATGCCGGGAGAAACCTTGATTTGGGTTGCTTGATCTTTGGAACCGGGTGGAAAGAGTGCTTTCTTAGTCATGTCTATTCCAAATTGTTCACATAAGAGGATGCAAGAACCTAGCAGAATACTCAATGGCTGGTTGGAGCTGTGATAGGTCGTTCGTGTTCGTCGCAGCATCCGACATTATGGTCTGCGATGAGGCACGAACTTTGTTGGGATGAAGCCAAAAACCGCATCTTGCTTAAAAACTACTTCCTGCCCGGTGATATTGAAGCTCATATCGAAGCCTTCGTGGATCACCACAGCCACCAGCGTTATCACGAGAGCCTGAACAACGTCACTCCGTCTGATGTCTACTCTGGACGTGACAAAGTAATCATACAACAAAGGGAAAGGATCAAAAAAAACACGTTAAATGCGAGGCGCTAGCAACATCGCAAACAAACCGCATAATAAAAACTATCAGATGAGCCTAGATATTCGCGGCGTTCGAATAGTTAATGGTTCCAAAAATCCTAACGACGCACAGATTTGCGAGGGCCCGTGGACATTCAGAATGCCCATTGGGTTTGATTTCTGATTCAAGCTTCCAAAATGGAGGTTTGAATGCACGAGCAACGGTTTGTGGTGTCGGACGTCTTGTTGCAGCGGTTTGGGTCGGACCTTTCAGGTAAGTTCAGCGATGCCGGAGCAACGGCAAAAGACAATCGTCTGTTTCTGCAAGCGATCTTGTGGCGGTTCGCCGTGGCGCGATCTGCCACCTGCCTTTGGCCAATGGAACAGCCAGTTCCGGCGGTTTCGCCGGTGGGCCAAGTCCGGTGTATTCGAGAGTCTTTTCAAAGCGATGAGTGAAGACCCGGACCTTGAATATGCTCTCATTGATGGCACTATCGTCCAGGTCCACCAGAAGGCGACCGGCTCAAAAGGGGGACTCAGCATCAGGCCATTGGGCGCTCGCGCGGTGGGCTAACGACAAAGATCGTTGCGTTGGTGGATGCGCTCGGCAATTTGGTTCGGTTTCTGCTGCTGCCGGGGCAAGCGCATGATATGAAAGGTGTCGCGCCGTTGATCAAAGGCGTTTCATTTGATGCACTGCTCGCGGACAAGGCGTTTGACGCGGACTGGCTATTACAAGACCTTGATGAGCGCGGTGCAACTGCTGTGATCCCACCCAAAACCAACCGTAAAATCCAGTGCAATTATGATGCGGAGGTCTACAAGTGGCGCCATCTGGTGGAGAATTACTTCGCAAAGATCAAAGAGTTCAGAGGGATAGCCACAAGGTACGAAAAGACAGATTGCAGCTTTAAAGCGTGTTGGAACCTCGTGGCAGCACCAATAGCTTCAAGATGATTGTCCATAGGCGCTAGTTGTTTAGTCTCGGCATCTAGTATACCTTCATCAAATTTAATTTCTCACTGCGACCACGTACTTCGAAATCTTTTACAATTTCCAATCTTGTATCGGTCTGCACACGCTCCGCCAAGGTGCTGCTTATTAAAAAATTAGTGTCGAATTGTTTGCAGGCATCGCATATGCGACTTGCCACGTTTACTGCATCACCGATTATTGCAAACTCTACCCGCTGCTCACCGCCTATGTTACCTACAACGCAAGGTCCAAAATGAATCCCAATTCTGTGCTGGATTTCTGGCAATCCTGCTGATGTCCGCACCTCATTCCAACAAGCTAGCTTTTTATTCATGTCAACAGCACAATTAAAAGCATTTTGTGCATCATTTCCATAAGATTTTGGTGTTCCAAAATTCGCCATAACAGCATCACCTATAAATTTATCCACCGTACCGTTATTATCAAAAATCGCTGATACCATAATTGACTGATAATCAGATAGAAGCCTCATCACATCCTTAGGCCCCATCTTTTCAGATAGTTTAGTAAAGCCAACGATGTCAGTGAACATTATCGCAACTTCTAAATCTCGAGGTTCTTGTTCAACCAAGTCTATTTCAGACTGCTCGATTTCATCTCTTACATCAGGTGCAAAGTAGCGACCTAGCAAAGCATTAGCCCGTTCAGTTTCCTGCACAGATTTGAGGGCGTAATCATTGAATAACAACATCCCAAAGCGCCCACTGTCGATACCACTCCAATGATCAGCGATGAAGTCATACCGCTAAGATTAATTGCATTTGCATTGAAAGACCTCTGCGTAATGTATTGGTTCTCGGGCTTTTGAGGCTCGGTCGGCATTGATTGGTCCGCTGTGCTGCCAGCGGACGCATGAGTGGTGTTTTTTTTGGGTCAGGCAGCTTTGTGTGCTTTGGGGGTTATTTTAATCTTGTTTGCGGCTTTGAGGAGGTTCTGGCTGATTGCAGCCATGGCGAGTTGGGCG
>ERZ802822.1507-NODE-1507-length-14153-cov-4.653950_pt1 | contig 14153 bp, 13 predicted proteins | sample MGYA00345649_ERZ802822 | MGnify/ENA primary metagenome ERZ802822 (study PRJEB30503, sample SAMEA104212359) | marine metagenome | biome: Westerlies Biome; feature: [SRF] surface water layer (ENVO:00010504) within the epipelagic zone...; material: water...
CAAGATAGGTGACCAATGCGGCAACTTCATCGACATGAGCCATACGCTTTAGGGGGGCCATGCCTTCAAATTGAGCGCGGGCCGCCGCCGGGTCAGGTGCGCCATTAATCACATCGCTAATCATTTCAGTCTCTACCACGCCGGGGTGAATTGAATTGCATCTGATAGGCAGGCTTTGATTGGCACAATGCATGGCCACAGATTTCGCCATGGCAATGAGCGCGCCTTTGGTGGTCGAATAGGTGACATAATTACCCATGGGAATATAAGCGTTCATTGAGCTGTTCAAAATAATCGCCCCGGATGGCCCGTCCGGATTTTTACGCATCGCGCGCACAGCATGCTGGGCACTGAGCATCACTCCGGTCAGATTAATATCCAGAAGGTTCTGCCAGTTTTCCAGAGGCACATCCTCAATACTTGCGTCGCCGGACTCGGTTCCGGCATTGGCGAACATAATATCCAGCCGTCCATATTTGGTGCTGACATGTTCCATAAGGCTTTCCCAGCCTGCAGCATCTTGAACCTGATGCTTGATAAATTCGGCACCTGTTTCAGAAATAACTTTTTCAGCTTTGCTTTCATTCGAGCCGGTAAAAATAACTTGTGCACCTTCTTGTACAAATCGTCTGACTGTTCCGGCGCCGATACCTGATGTACCGCCTGTGATGATGGCAACTTTATTTGCGAGACGTGTCATTATATCCCCCTGTTTTATCTTCTCTGGATTAACTATCCAGCTTAATGAACAAAAATTAAACCTATGCTTTGGTTAAGGTTGTGGGTTTTGCTATTTTTAGGCAGTATGATTATCAGGAAGGCGGATTATTCCGTAATGCGTCACACAAAATATTCAGGGGGATATGATGTCGGAGAAAACTTCAAATCCGTCAGACGAGGATCTGACAAGACAAGCAAAGGGAGTCAACTGGGTTGATTTGATGGAAGAGGACGCGCGTCCCGTTCCAGATTTTCTTAAAGAGCCAAGTTATGAATATCTGGGATCGGACCCCATTCCAGCAAGCCGTTATACATCTGTCGAGTTTGAAAATCTCGAGAAAGAAAAAATGTGGCCAAACATCTGGCAGTTCGCTGCGAGGGAAGAAGATTTGCTGGAGCCGGGTGATTATGTGGTCTTTGATAATGCAGACCGCACATTCTTGATTGTCCGTCAGGATGATGGTGGTGTCAGGGCTTTTCACAATGTCTGTTTGCACCGAGGCCGTAAGCTTAGAACAGAAGATGGTTGTGCCGATAAATTCCAGTGCCCTTTCCATGGCTACACATGGAATAAAGACGGTAGCTTGAATGAGATTCCAAATCGTTGGGACTTTGGTCATTTGAGTGATGAAAAAATGAAACTGCCAGAAGCTGAAGTCGGACGCTGGGGCGGCTATATTTTTATCAAAGAAAATCCGGGTGGCCCTACGCTTGAGGAGTTTTTGGCCCCTTTGCCGGAGCATTTTAAGCGCTGGCGGCATGAAGAGTGTGCAACCGTTTTATGGGTTGGCAAAGTAGTTCCAGCCAATTGGAAGGTAACAGCAGAAGCCTTTATGGAAGCTTGGCACACGCTGGTCACGCACCCGCAGATTTTGCCGTTTACGGGTGATGAAAACAGTGCCTATTGGTTCTGGGGAGACAATGTGAATGTCAATCTTGTGCCATTTGGCGTTATCTCACCTCATATTGATCCGACGGATAAAAAACAGCAGTGGATTGTAGATGAGTTTGTGAAATATAATGGTCGTTCAGCAGAAAATTACGATCCAGACAGCGACCCGTTTAAAATTGAAGTACCTGAAGGTGTTTCCGCGCGTCGTGCTTTAGGATCTAATTTCAGAGAATATTACACTGAAATTTTTGGTCATGACCATAGTGAGGCGACGGATGCTGAGCTTCTTGATGCGATTGTTTATAATGTATTCCCGAACTTCGCGCCTTGGGGCGGGTTTATGCCGAACATTGTTTACCGCTGGAAGCCATGGCAAGACCCTGACCATTGCTTGATGGAAGTGCGGATTTTATCTCGCATTCCCCCCGGTCAGCCAATGCCTGCCAGCCCGCCCATGAAGTTTCTTTCTGTTGATCAGAAATGGACCGAGGCTCCTGAGTTGGGAGCGCTTGGCGAGGTTTTTGAGCAGGATATGGAAAACTTACCTTATGTTCAGGAAGGGCTTAAGGCCTCCAAAAATGGTGAGGTGCAACTTGGCGATTATCAGGAAATTCGTATTCGTCAGTTCCATCAAACATTAGAAAAATACGTGGAGAAATAGTCCAATGAGCGACGCTTCTGAAGACCAGCCCAAACGCATTGACTGCGTTCTCATCGCTGCGGGCAAATATCATGATATTGATTTCGCACGTTTGGAATTACTCAAACTTCTAGGCGAGGATATGCGTTTTAGAGTTAGGGTTTTTGAAGATTATGAAAACCTTGAAGCCCTGAAAGCGGCTGACTGCATCGTAACTTATACTTGTGATGTTGTGCCTTCCCTTGCAGCTCAAGAAGTGTTGAAGGAATGGTTGCATGCCGGTGGTCGGTGGTATGCACTACATGGAACCAACTCCATTCTGAGAATGTTAGATGATGGGCTGTGGGACGCGCCGCGTTGGGCGCCAGCATTTATGGATTTGCTCGGGTCGCAATTCATCTCGCATCCACCGATCGAGCCGTACAAAGTGACTGTCACGCAGCCTGACCATCCATTGGTTAAGGATGTGGAAGCCTTTGAGACTACTGATGAGTTATATCATCTTGAGACGCATGGCGATTTAGATGTTTTGATGGAGGCGGCGTGTGACCAGCCAGGCACAGGCTTTGCAGAAGCGGATGACGCCCATGGCACACACCCTGTCTTCTATATTAAAGAACATGGTGAGGGGGCTGTTTTGTATCTGACTCTTGGTCATTGTCGCGGGCATTATGATTTACAGCCCGCTTTGGACTGGTGGCCGACAGTTGATAGATGCGCTTGGGACTTGCCTGTTTTTTACAAGCTTCTCAAACGCGGTATGAACTGGATGATTAGAGAAAATATTCAGGCTTAGAAACCTCTCATGCAAAATTTTTTATGCTGGGACTCCGGCGTAAATATCCATCGCTCTTTCGGCTGAATAGGGATAACGCGCCAGCATCATAAGTCTTTTATGTCCGGTGGCGACAATAACCTCTTCGGATACACCCATGCCGCCATGAAGCTGAATGGCTTCATGCCCTAAAGCCGTTCCCGCCTCGGCAGCAAAGGCGCGCACGCCGGCAATCATCTCGCCAAGCTCTTCAGTCTCTTCACTTTTCAAAAGCGTCAGGCGCAGAATGAGAGACCGCAACTGATCAATCGCAACATATTGCTCAACCATGCGGTGCTGAAGCGCCTGAAAGCTCCCTAGTGGCCTGCCAAATTGTTTGCGTGTCTTTAAATATTCAAGGGTCGCTTCAAACATGGTTTCCATGAGACCAAGTGTTTCTGCGCAACGGGCAATATCTGCTTTTTGCTGAACGGCAGTCAGCGCTTGAATGCCTCCGTTAAGCTTATGAGATGCAGGAATTTGAATGGCGTCGAAATCGAGCTTCACGGCAACACGCCCATCGACAAGTCTGTATGGGGCCACTTGTAAACCCGGGGTTTCTGCCGGCACCAAGAATAACGATAAATCATCTTCTGAACCATCAATGGATTTTGTCGAGATGATATACCCGTCGACTCCTACGCCACTCGGCACGAGTGACTTCGACCCTGTAAGGCTAAACCCGTCATCTTTAGGAGTGGCTGCGACCTCTACCCATAGCGGATTATCACGTGCACGCTGTTCAGTGTGGGCTAGAGCGAGGCGCTTCTCGCCTGAAACCAGTTGATTTATCCATGCAGTTTTTAACTCCGGCGAAGCTGTTGCGGCAAAAAGCGCCCCTGCCTCATAAGCATACTCGATAAGTGGTTCGGCTGTGATGCCACGTCCAAGAGCCTCGAAAATTACAGTGAGTGTTTTTATATCTGTTTCAAAGCCACCATCGGTCTCATCGAAGGCTGTCGCAATAATCCCCAATTCACCAAAGAGAGCCCAAGTTTCAGGGCTAAAGCCATAAGGTGTTGCCAGATACGTGTTTCTTTGCCCGTCGGCATAGTGATCTTGTACAAAACGCTCTACAAGCGATTTGAGCATTTGTTGATCATCTGACAGCTGGAAATGCACAGTATGAGCCTTTCATTGTTTCATTATGGCACATGCCATAAATTTGGTTAAAACACTCAATGTGGTGTCATATATACTAAATAATTTGTCAGGGTAAGTTAAAAAGGTTAGTTTCCCGCTATGGAAGTGCACAAAAATCTCAAAAATATTCGCATAAAGAGCCCTGAAGACATTAGGCGCTCTGCTGAGGCCTTCCGTGATATTGTCAAAAAACTCGTTAACATGCAAATTGCTGCAAGTCATAACATCGCCAAGAACGAGGCGCTGGTGGATGTTGAAGGTCAGTTAATTGCTACCGAAGTGTTTGGCTGGGAAGGAAAAAACGATTGGCTTGGGAGTGCTTATTTGGCACTTGAGTCCCCAATCACCGTGGCTTGTCGCTACGAGAGTGAACCCTTCTGGATTAATGAAAAAGGCGTCTACACTCAGCATCCCAACACATTTCTTGATGAAATTGATCTTGCCAAGTTCCGCGAGCGCGCCAAAACCAATGCGGCGATTGTTGTACCTGTTCATATGCCCTTTAGCCAGATTGGGGCGGTTAGCTTTAACCCCTTTGATGAAAAAACAACAGATTTATCAGAGGCTTATGAGAATTTCGGCATGGAATTAGGGCTTTATGCCCGAGCCTTCATTCGTTCTTATATGCATGTTTTGCCGCGTGTTCAGATATTGCCGAGCAGTTCTAAGCTCTCTAAACGCGAGGTGGAATGCCTGCGTTGGGCAGCCATGGGTAAAACTGATATTGAAATCAGCATGATTATCAAACGCAGTCGGGCGACAGTTCGCTTTCACATACACAATGCTTCGATGAAACTTGATGCTGTCAATCGCAGTCAGGCAGTCTTCAAAGCCACCCAGCTTGGGTATATCAGCAATATGAGTTCCAAAATCCTGATTTAATACCCTTCTTTTCAACCTAGTTATTTAGGGAGTGCCGCTGGCTTTTTTTAAAAGCTAGTAGTTAGAAATACATAATTTCTAAAGTTCACACATTATTCTAAAAGACTATGGATCAAGACATAACAGGCGAAATTCCCCACCTCGTATTATCAGAGGATGGAAGCTATTATTTGCAGGGCGGTCACAATGAGGCCTTAGGCAAATATGTGTTTCCACTTATGGGCGGAGATAAAGAGTTTTTCGAACCCGTGCCCCTAAAGCGCGAGGGGACTGTCTGGTCGTTTACGGTTCAGAGGTTTCGCCCGAAGACCCCGCCCTATGCGGGGCCGGATGATTTTATTCCGTATCTTGTGGCTTATGTCGATTTGCCGGGCCAGTTAAAAGTCGAGGCGCGCTTGGTGGACATTGAAGAAGAGGAAGTTGATATCGGCCTGCCGGTTGAGCTCACTGTTATACCTGATATCAATGGTACGCCGGGTAGCGTGATGCATGCTTTCAGGCCATTAGAAAAGAGGGCTGCATGACTGATGTAGGTATTATCGGGGTAGGCATTCATCCTTTCGGCAGAACTGAAGGCCGCAGCGGTATTGATATGGGCATTTATGCTGTCCGGGAAGCCTTATCGGACTGCAGTCTTAACTGGGAAGATGTGCAATTTGCTTATGGCGGCTCCGATGCCTCCGGCAATGCCGATACTATGGTCAAGCAGCTTGGCTTATCCGGTGTGCAATTTGTGAATGTTAAAAATGGCTGTGCGACGGGCGGTTCGGCACTTTATGCTGTAGCCAGCACTATAAAAGCCGGTGAGTATGACATTGGTCTGGCGGTTGGTTTTGATAAACACCCCCGTGGTGCCTTTAACCCTTTGCCAGAAGAATGGGGTCTTCCAGACTGGTACGGCGCACAGGGTTATATGCTCACCACGCAGTTTTTCGCCATGAAAATTAAACGCTATATGCATGATTTCAATATTTCCGACCTTTCCCTCGGGCGTATTTCTGAAAAGTCATTTGCCAATGCAGAACTTGCCGAGCATGCTTGGCGGCGAAGCCCTGTTTCACTCGCTGAAATTATGGAAAGCCCGATGGTTAATGATCCATTGCGCAAATATATGTTTTGCTCTCCTGCTGAGGGTGGGGTGGCGCTCATTTTGGCATCTGAAAAAAAAGTGCGTGAGATTGGTGCGCCATTTATCAAGCTTGATGCTGCAATTATGCGGACACGCCCACAAGGTAGTTTTGAGGTTTTCGCCCCGTCTATCGAAAACGATATTGACGGCTCTGCCACGCGGCTAGCTTCGCAAGCGGCTTTTGACCTTGCCGGTATTGGGCCAGAGGATTTTGACTTAGCCCAGATTCAAGACACGGATGCAGGAACGGAAATTATTCATATGGCCGAGAATGGTCTGTGCGCCGATGGTGAGCAGGAGCAGTGGCTCGCCGAGGGCAAAACTTTGTTGAATGGGCAATTACCGATCAACACGGATGGCGGCTGTATCGCTTGTGGCGAGCCGATTGGCGCGTCAGGTTTACGTCAGGTTTATGAAAATGTGGTTCAACTTAGAGGACAGGCCGGGGCGCGGCAGGTTCAAAATGATCCGCGTGTTGCTTACAGTCATGTTTATGGAGCGCCTGGCGTTTCAGCTGTGACAATTTTAAGAAAATAAAGATTATGGATTTTGAATTTCTGGAAAGCGAATCTGAATTTCGTGACGAAGTAAAAAGCTTCCTTGCAGAGGCACTAGATACAGATGTGCAATCGGCTTCTGCCTCATCGCCGGGTGTCTTTGCTGAGCCTGATATTGGTCTGGGCTGGCATCAAAAGCTTCATGAAAGAGGTTGGATTGCTCCTGACTGGCCCGTTGAATATGGCGGCACGGGTTGGACGGCCCTGCAAAAATATATTTTTGAAAAAGAATGCTCTGTCGTTGGTGCGCCAAAACTTCCTGTCATGGGCATGCAATTGCTGGGTCCGAGCATTTATACATTTGGTACGGACGCTCAAAAAGAAACTTTGTTGCCGCGCATTTTATCAGGTGAGGATTACTGGTGTCAGGGTTTTTCAGAGCCCAATTCCGGTTCAGATCTTGCTAGTTTGCAAGCCACCGCGGTGCGCGATGGGGACAATTATATTGTCAATGGCAGTAAAATTTGGACAACGCATGGTCACCATGCCAATAAAATATTCTGTCTGCTCCGTACTGAAAAGGCTGAACGCCCTCAACAGGGCATTAGCTTCATTCTACTCGATCTTGACCAGCCGGGCATTTCGGTAAAACCGATTATCACGCTGGCAGGTGACCATGAGGTCAATCAAGTATTCTTTGATGATGCTGTCACGCCGATTGAAAATCTTGTCGGTGAAGAAGGCCAGGGTTGGGAAATTGCAAAATTTCTACTCGAAAATGAGCGCGGCGGCTCCTGTCACGCCCCTGAATTGCTTGCCGATTTGGAAAGATTGGATTTGGCCGCTTCACAAGAAATTTTTGAAGATGATTGTAAAGTTTCTGAAACTCGAACATGGCGTCGTAAACTGGCAGATATTCGTTTGCGCGCCCAGGCACTGGAAGTCACGGAATTGCAGGTGCTCGCTAATATTATGGAAGGCCTTGAGCCAGGGCCACAAACCTCGCTAATCAAATTTGTCGCGTCAAAGGTCCGTCAAGAGGTTGATGGTCTTGCCGTTGATCTTTTCGGTCATGCGGCTTTGCAACTTGAAACACAACGACCGCTTTATGGTGGTAATGCCCCGCAACCGATTTTCTCGCAAGGGGCACAGATTGCGACGCCGCGTTACTTGAACAGTCGGGCGTGGACTATTTTTGGTGGGACAAACGAAGTTCAGGCGAATATCATATCCAAAACCGTGCTTGGCCTGTAAGGTAGCCATCAGGGTAAAGACAAACTATACGTTTTAAAACGGAGGGAAGAATGCAAATCAGTGAAGATGCGCTAAAGCAGGCATACAGGCAGATGAAAACTATCCGCATGTTTGAAGAGCGTTTGCATGATGAGATTATGACAGGTGAAATCGCAGGTTTCACCCATCTCTATGCGGGTCAAGAAGCGGTTGCTGTCGGGGTTTGTGAACATCTCGATTATAATGACACGATAGCTTCTACCCATAGAGGGCATGGTCACTGTATCGCCAAGGGCTGTGATGTCAGAGGCATGATGCTAGAAATTTACGGCCGCGCTGACGGGATTTGTAAAGGCAAGGGCGGTTCCATGCATATTGCCGATATTGAAAAAGGTATGCTGGGTGCAAATGGTATCGTTGGTGGCGGTCCACCGATTGTTGTCGGCGCTGCGCTGGCTGCGAAATTATACGGTGATGGCCGTTTGGCTGTCGCTTTCTCTGGTGACGGTGCGTGTAACCAAGGCACAACTTTTGAGGCCATGAATTTGGCTGTTGTGACTAATGCCCCTGCAATTTTTGCGTTTGAGAATAATCATTATTCAGAGCACACCGGCGTGGCCTATGCTGTCGGCAGTAAGGATATTGCGAGCCGTGCTGAAAGTTTTGGCATGAAAGCTTGGCGCGTTGACGGGTGTGACTTTTTTAAAGTCTATGAAACTATGGGTGAAGTTGTTGACCATGTTCGCGCCGGAAAAGGTCCGGCAGCTGTCGAGTTTGATACGGAAAGATTCTTTGGTCACTTTGAGGGCGATCCGCAAAACTATCGCGGCGAAGGTGAGATTGCACGCCTCAGAGAAGAGCGCGATAGCATCGAGATATTCAGAGAGCATGCGGCGAAGAACAAGCTCGTCAGCAAAAAAGATTTGGACGCCATTGATAAAGAAGTCTCAGACCTGATTGACAAATCGGTCGAAGAGTCACGGGCTGCTGCGCCGCCTACGGCTGAAGATGTTCTTACCGATGTCTATATTGACTATATCTAAGAAGGGACAAACAGATGGCTGAATTAATGCTGCGTGAAGCAATTTTACAAACTCTGTTCGCTGAAATGGAACGGGATGAGAATGTCGTCGTTCTTGGGGAGGACATTGTAGGTGGTATGGGAACAGAAGGTGGCCCCGAGGCAATCGGTGGTATCTGGGGAACGTCTACCGGTCTTTATGATAAGTTTGGTGGAGATCGCGTCATTGATACGCCGATTTCTGAAAGTGCGATTATTGGTGCTGCCGGCGGCCTTGGTCTGACGGGTAAGCGCCCTGTCGCAGAAATTATGTTCGCCGACTTTTTGGGCGTTTGTATGGATCAGATCTGGAACCAGATGGCAAAATTCCGCTATATGTTTGGCGGTAAAACTGAGTGTCCGGCAGTGGTGCGAATGATTTACGGTGCCGGGTTGAACGCTGCCGCTCAGCACAGTCAGGCGCCGCACGGTATTCTGACTTCCATGCCGGGGCTGAAAATTGTCATGCCGTCAACGCCGGCTGATGCTAAAGGACTTTTGACGACAGCTATTCGGGATCAAGATCCGGTTATCTTTCTGGAACACAAAGCTCTTTATGCCGAAAAAGGCGAAGTGCCTGAAGGTGAATATACTATTCCTTTCGGTCATGCGCGATTGGCTCATGCCGGCGAAGATGTCACAATCGTTGCTGCAGGTTTGATGGTTAAATTTGCAACAAAAGCTGCTCAAGGACTTGCCGAGCAAGGTATAGGCTGTGATGTCATTGATTTACGAACCACCAGCCCGTTAGATGAAGAGGCTATTTTGGACTCAGTCGAAAATACCGGTCGTTTGGTCGTTGTTGACGAGTCGCCCCCGCGTTGCGGGTTGGCTACCGATATTGTATCGCTGGTCACTAACAAAGCTTATGCGAGCTTGAAGGCGCCGCCCGAAATGGTCACATCGCCGCACACACCCGTGCCTTTTGCACGAGAACTTGAAAAGGCCTATCTGCCGTCTCCCGGCAAAATTGCAGATGCCGTTCAACGAACTCTGGCCTGGAAATAGCGCGAGGCAACGATGAAAAATATCAAAGCATTCACCATGCCCAAATGGGGTATCGAGATGCAAGAAGGCACAATCTCGGAATGGGTTGTGAAAGAAGGCCAGTCATTCAAAAAGGGTGAAATTATTGCTCTGATTGAAACTGACAAAATTTCAAATGAGGTGGAAGCTGAATTTGATGGTGTTCTTCGCAAAATCGTAACACCTTCCGGCCAAACAGAACCTGTCGGGGCTTTGCTTGGCGTTTTCGGAGATACAGATGTGCCGGACGGTGAGATTGAAACTTTTGCTCAAAGCTTTGAAGCGGCTGACACGGGCACAGCGGTTGGGCGTAATTCAGACTCAGCAGCACCAGCGCCTGTTGAAACATCTGTCGCCGAAGCGCCTGCGCCGTCAGCGCCGGCGATTAGTGATACGAGTTTCGACAATCTGAATATCAGTCCGAAAGCACGGGAACTGGCAATTGAGTTGCAAGTTGACGCCACTCAGATAAGCGGCTCGGGCCGAAATGGACGCATCACCTATCAAGATGTGCATCAAGCTTCGCGGCCTGATGCGGCAGTTGATCTGGGTGGAGCTTTGCCCGTACCAGCTGATGACGAGTCAATTTTTGCATCACCGCTTGCTAAAAGGCTTGCCGCCATGAACGGTATTGACCTTAAAGGTGTCACGGGAGCGGGTGCACGTGGGCGGAGTCGTAAAGAAGACGTTTTAGCATTGCTACCGGATGCCGGTGCTAGACCGCAAGCATCACTTGCTGAAAACGCTGACAACACACCGCAAATTGTTGAGATGGATAAAATTCGTAAGGTTATCGCCAAGCGTTTGACTGAAGCCAAATCAACAATACCGCATTTCTATATTCGCAGTGATTTTGATGTTGAGAACCTTTTAGAATTCCGCCGTATCGGTAATAAGGTGCTGAGCACCAAAGCGTCCCTAAACGATTATCTGGTTAAGGCTGTCGGTCGGGCGCTCGTTGAGCATCCCGATGTCAATGTGCAAGTACATGACGATAAAATTCATTATTACCCGCATGCCAATGTCGGGGTTGCGATTGCGGCGAAGTCCGGTCTCATAACGCCTGTCGTCAAAAATGTTGACCTCATGGATATCAGCGATATTTCACGGGCGACGACCCAGCTTATTAAGAAAGCAAATACTGGCAAACTTGGCTTTGCTGATTTGGAGGGTGGTACACTGACCATTTCCAATCTGGGTATGATGGGTGTTGACCAGTTTGATGCGATTATCAATCCGCCTCAAGGGTCTATTCTGGCGATTGGCGGCATTAGCCGTGTGATGACAGAAATGGAAGATGGCTCCGGCGAATTCCGCAGCAAGCTGTCAGTTGCCATGTCTTGCGATCACCGCGCGATTGATGGTGCCGCTGGAGCAAAGTTCATGGCGACTTTGAAGTCAATGATTGAAGACCCGGAACTGTTTTTCTAAGAAGTTATTTCTGGCTGCTTATTTTAGGCAGTGTTCGCTTTAGAAATGGCATGTACCTGGTCATGGTTAAAGTAGAATGGCTTAATCATGCACAGCTTATCCCCACGGAAGACATACATTTCCATCATCTCTATGACCTCATCTGAATCCTTAGGGTGAAGTTCAACCTCACAGCAGACTGAAGTTTCGCCGAGCATTAAATTAGACTGTCTGACTTCTGAAATTTTCAGCATTGGCATAATTTTAGTATAGAGGTTTTGCAATGCTTTTTTGCCGGTATATCTTCCGGCAAATGGAAGACTATCTGACTCGATAATCACGATATCGTCCGTCATCATGGCTTCAAGTTCTGCGAAGTTTCCTTGGCGGGCATATTCAAAAAAAATGTTCACCAAATTAATCAAATCAGGCTTATCGGACATAAATTTACCTCCATTTATCTTGGATTGAGCATGGAAAATTAGTCTGGATATAAATACTCCCCAAAAAGCTAGTGGTTTGCGGTCAGGTCAGGGTCTTTTATGAGTTTACGACCTGCAAAAACAGCAGGCATTATATTTGGGGGAACTGATATGATTTTTGTAGCCGGAACAATGACAATGAATCCTGAAATCATTGACGATTTTAAAGCCGAGGTTGCCGCTATGGTTGACAAAGTGCGTGCCGAGGATGGATGCATGCATTACTCCTTACTGGTAGAGGATGCGGATAAGGGTCTTGTGAATGTCCTTGAGAAATGGCGTGATGATGAGGCATTGCTTGTTCATTTTGGACAGCCATGGATTATGGCATTCTTCGAAAAATTCTTTCCGCATATGCAGGATACAACTGTCAAAGTCTTCGACATTTCTGGCGAGCGTCCACTCCCCGGATCTGAGTAAAGTTTAAAACCTAGAATAAAAAATTGGAGATATGCTGTGGTTGAAAATCTCACCAATCGCTTCTGGAAATTCATCAAACGGCCCGAAGGTAATGCCTATGATGAAGCGTTCACGCTAGAGGAGACGCCACTTACAACTCCAGTTGATGGTCAAGTGATAGTTAAAAATCAGTACCTTTCTCTTGATGCCGGAACACGCATGTGGATTACCGGACGGGAAGATGGCTACCAACCGCCGCTGGATTTGAATATTCCTATGGTGGGGTTGGGCGTCGGGGAAGTAATAGCTTCATCTGACCCGAATTTTGAAGAAGGCGATTTAGTGCGCGGCTTCGGGCAATGGGCTGATTATTCGGTGGTCACGGCGGAACTTTCCGGCCTTATGAAATTAGATAAATCTATCGACGATATTCGTCAGCATCTCGGCGTACTTGGTTTTACAGGCTGGACCGGCATGTGGGGCATTACAGAAACCGGCAAAGCCAAAGCTGGTGAAAATGTGTTGGTATCTGCCGCAGGTGGCGCCGCCGGCATGGTGGCCTGTCAGATTGCCAGAAATCTTGGATGTAATGTTTACGGTACGGCAGGTGGTGCAGATAAATGTGCTTTCTTGGAAAAAGAATTTGGCATTACTGCCATTGATTATAAATCTGAAAATGTTGAGGAGCGTCTGGCACAGATTGAAGGTGGCATTGATGTTTACTCTGATAATGTCGGCGGCCCGCACATTGATGCGGTTTTCCCAAACATGGCAACTTGTGGACGGATTGCGATTAGTGGTCTGATTGCGGAATATTCCGGCCAACCAACACAGCCTGCTAGATTTGATCAGATTTTGATGAAGCGCCTGACGGTTAAGGGTTTCTTCTCACCAGATTTTGCCGATCAGGGCGCGCGCTTAACTGAGGCCCTTAAGGAGCAATATGTTGCCGGCAAGCTGGATATGCCATTCGATGTTACGGATGGGTTGGATAATATGCTGACGGCTTATACGAAGCTGTTTACCGGAGGCAATATTGGCAAGACGCTGGTTAAACTTTTTTAAGGTTTAGCCAGACTCACCCCCCTAGAAGCCCCCAGAGGTTACATTGCTGTAACGCCACCATCCACAACAAGCTCTGCGCCGGTGATGTATTTTCCCTGATCACTCGCCAGGAACAGTGCACAATTTGCGATATCTTCAGGATCTCCCAATCGACCCATTGGAATAGCTTGCACAAACATATCCCAGTTCTCGGCATTTTCCTGTTTCGCGCCAGCGAGTAAATTTGTATCGATCAAGCCGGGGTGAATGGAGTTCACACGAATATTTTCTTTTGCGGTTTCCATGGCGACGGTTTTTGTCATAAGCCTCACCCCCGCCTTAGCTGCACTATAGGCCACATTACCGGGGATACCGACAATGCCAGAGATGGAGGACATATTGATAATATTCCCGCCATTACCGGTTTCACGCATCATCGCGACGGCTCTTTTGGTGCCATAAAAAACGCTATGCATATTTGTATCCATGACACGCAGATATTCTTCCGATGTCGCCGAGTCAATTGTGCCGAGTTGTGAAATGCCGGCATTATTAACAAGAATATCGATTCTTCCCCATTTATCCATTACATCCTTAACCATTTGCTCTATAGCAGGAAGATCAGTAACGCTTGCGCCATTAGACATAGCTTCGCCACCTTCTGATTTAATTTGTTCAACTACAGCTTCTGCTGCATCGCTTGTTCCACTTCCATCAACACTTCCACCAAGATCATTGACTACAACTTTTGCGCCTCTTCTTGCCAACTCTAAGGCGTGCTC
>ERZ802822.1508-NODE-1508-length-14151-cov-9.055919_pt1 | contig 14151 bp, 12 predicted proteins | sample MGYA00345649_ERZ802822 | MGnify/ENA primary metagenome ERZ802822 (study PRJEB30503, sample SAMEA104212359) | marine metagenome | biome: Westerlies Biome; feature: [SRF] surface water layer (ENVO:00010504) within the epipelagic zone...; material: water...
TGGATAATCAAGGATTCTTATTAGGTAGGATTACAGTCGATGATGTGGTAGATGTCATCAGAGAGGAGGTTGATGAAAGCGTACTAAACATGGCGGGTCTCAAAAAAGACGATGATATCTTTGCACCTGTTATACAAAGTACTAAAAGAAGAACATTATGGCTTGGCGCAAACTTCCTCACTGCACTTTTAGCTGCCGCTGCCATTGGAATATTTGAAGCGACAATAGAAAAAGTTGTAGCTTTAGCTATTTTAATGCCAATTGTTGCAAGTATGGGGGGCATTGCGGGCAGTCAAAGTCTAGCACTAGTCATTAGAGCACAAGCACTTGATCAAATTGGATCTTCAAATTCAAAACTTCTTATATATAAAGAGTCTGCTATTGGATTATTAAATGGAATCATTTGGTCTGGCGTTGTAGCAGGAATTGTTTATCTATGGTTTGACAGCATGTTCCTCGGTGGAGTGATTGCTGCAGCATTGATGATCAATTTAATTGTAGGTGCGATAAGTGGCGTGAGCTTACCTCTTATTTTAGAGAAGCTTGATATTGATCCGGCTCTCGCAGGCGGTGTGATTTTGACCACTATCACAGATGTTGTTGGTTTCGTCTCACTTTTGGGAATCGCAACTTTTCTGATGTAAAAATCAGTATATTGGGATTATCTTATATACAAGTAAATACAACGATTTCACAACTTATCCACAACTAAATCACAAACTTAAACACAATATATAGTGTTTTTAGTAATTACATACCACAATATTTAGTGGTACAATTAATCTCATAACGTCTCAAACCAGAGAGAGAATATGTCAGAAGAAAGAGAAAAAATAAGTATAGATTCGCCTATTAATAAGCCTGTTGCAGAAGCTCCGCAGTTAGAGCCAATTCCTGGTCTTTATCGTGTAATGAGAAGAAATGGAAAGGTGACTGCTTATGACTCACACAAGATTGTTGTTGCAATGACGAAAGCATTTTTAAGTATAGAGGGAAGTAGCGCAGCTGCATCATCTAGAATACATAACGAAGTAGAAAATTTAACTGACAAAGTAGATCACACTATTAAAAGAAGATTTCCTAATGGTGGCGTTATTCATATAGAGGATATTCAAGATCAAGTTGAGCTAGCAATAATGAGAGCGGGTTATCAAGACGTAGCAAGAGCGTACGTTATCTATAGAGAAGATCGATCAAAAGCAAGAAAACTTGGCGTTGAGCAAACAGAAGATATGCCAATATCTAAAAACATGGTCTTAGACGATGGCTCTACAGTTCCTATAGATTATAAAAAATTAAAAAACATGATTGCTGAGAGTTGCTTAGACATTGATGATGTATCAGGTGACTTAATATTTAACACTATTGATAAGAATATCTATGATGGTATAAAAAAATCAGATTTATCCGATTCGATACTTATATCTGTAAGACCACTTATTGAGAAAGACCCTAATTACTCTTTTGTATTAGCAAGATTACTATCAAATAGTATGTCAGAAGAGGCATATACCTTTCTTGAAATAGATGCATCAGATTTAAGCATAAGCGCTATGGAAAAATCTTATCCAAACTATTTTAAAAGTTATATTAAAAAAGGTGTTGAACTAAAGCACCTTGATCCAGAATTACTAAACTATGATTTAGAATTTCTAACAAAAAATATTGATCTTTCAAGAGACATGCAATTTACATACTTAGGTTTACAAACTTTGTATGACAGATATTTTATTCACCACAATGAAGTAAGATTTGAATTGCCTCAAGCATTCTTTATGAGAGTTGCAATGGGACTTGCCATTAATGAAGACGATAGAGAAGCTAAATCAATTGAGTTTTACAAACTACTGTCATCATTTGATTTTATGTCTAGTACACCAACACTATTTAATTCTGCAACATTAAAACCTCAACTATCATCTTGCTACTTATCAACATTGCCAGATGATTTAAGGGGAATATTTGAAGGCATAAGCGATGATGCAATGCTCTCTAAATTTGCTGGTGGTTTAGGAAATGATTGGTCACAAGTCAGAGCCCTAGGCTCATACATCAAAGGTACTAACGGTAAAAGCCAAGGAGTCATTCCTTTTCTTAAAGTAGCAAACGATACTGCAGTAGCTGTTAATCAAGGTGGTAAAAGAAAAGGTGCAATGTGTGCTTATTTAGAAACTTGGCATTTAGATATTGAACAGTTTCTCGAGCTTAGAAAAAATACAGGTGATGAGAGAAGAAGAACACATGATATGAATACAGCTAATTGGATTCCTGATCTATTTATGAAAAGAGTCCATGGCAATGAAGAGTGGACACTTTTCTCCCCTTCAGATACACCCGATCTCCATGATTTATATGGCCTAGAATTCGAAGAAAAGTATATGGAATATGAAGATCTTGCAAAATCTGGTGGGATTAAAAATTTTAAGACTGTAAATGCAGTAGATATCTGGAGAAAAATTCTCAGTATGCTCTTTGAGACTGGTCATCCTTGGATTACATTTAAAGATCCATGTAATGTTAGATCACCACAACAACACAAAGGCGTTGTTCACTCATCAAACTTATGTACAGAGATCACATTGAATACTTCTAAAGATGAAATCGCTGTATGTAATCTTGGATCTGTCAACCTGGCTGCTCATATTACTGAAGCTGGAAAAATTGATACAAAGAAACTTAAAAAAACAATTATGACAGCTATGAGAATGCTTGATAATGTTATTGAATATAATTATTACAGTGTAGATAAAGCAAAAAACTCTAACTTAAAACATCGTCCTGTTGGTTTAGGGATTATGGGTTTTCAAGATGCTTTATACAAAATCCGTGTTCCTTATGAGTCAGAGGAAGCTGTTGCTTTTGCTGATAAGAGCATGGAGTACGTCAGCTACTTTGCGATTGAAGCGTCTATGGAACTTGCAAAAGAAAGAGGTGCTTATGAAAGCTTCGAAGGCTCATTATGGAGCCAAGGAATTCTTCCTATAGATAGTTTAAGAAATCTAAAAGAGATACGTGGAAAATATTTAGATGTAAACCTCGATGAAAGCTTAAAGTGGGATGACTTAAGAGATAAAATCAAAAAACATGGAATGCGTAATTCAAATACGCTTGCTATTGCACCAACTGCAACCATATCTAATATATGTGGAGTTTCTCAATCAATAGAGCCCACATACCAAAATCTATATGTTAAATCTAATCTTTCTGGTGAATTTACTGTAATAAATCCTTATCTAATAAAAGATTTAAAAGAAAGAGACTTATGGGATGAAGTAATGATTAAAGATTTAAAATATTTTGATGGTCAATTACAACCTATTAATAGAGTACCTGATGATTTGAAGTCTATTTATTCAACGTGTTTTGAAATTGATACAAGGTGGCTTGTTGAAGCTGCGGCAAGAAGACAAAAATGGATTGACCAATCACAATCATTAAATTTATATATTCCTGACTCTGATGGTAAAAAACTTGATAGCGCTTATAAACTAGCATGGATAAGAGGCTTGAAAACTACTTATTATCTACGATCATTAGGTGCAACTCACGTAGAGAAAAGCACATCGGATAATTCAGGTTCTAATTTAAATGCGGTTAAATCAGATGAAGAAGTTAAACAATGCTTAATTGATGATCCAGAATGCGAGGCTTGCCAATGATAAATTTTTACATACCCGATTTCATGATTTATGTCATTGCTATTGTTGCAATGGTATTTGTAATCATAAAACTAAACAAACTAGAAAAAGATAGGCTATTAGCGATGGATGCTGATAGACAAATAAAAGGAGATAAAAATGTATAATTGGGACGATCCTATTAATGATGCACTGAGTAAACCAGATATAGTACCTGAGAAGAAAGTGTCATCAGAACTAAATAAAAACTTTACTGACTCAGCATCAGCAGACATTCAGGATTTTCCTGCGTCTGAAGATAGCGGAGTGGGCTCTACTGGAATGGAAGATATTGAGCAAGGAGCTGCAAGAATACAAGTTGACGATAAAGCAATTATTAACTGTAGAGCAGACTTGAATCAGCTTGTTCCTTTCAAATATGAATGGGCATGGCAAAAATATTTAGATGGTTCTGCAAACCATTGGATGCCGGAAGAAATTCCTATGCACGATGATATAAAATGTTGGAATGATCCTAACGCGCTCAGACCTGAGGAAAGAGAAATGGTTGAGAGAAATCTTGGTTTCTTCTCAACCGCAGACTCTCTTGTTGCTAATAATTTAGTTCTAGCAGTCTATAAGCACATAACAAATCCTGAATGTAGACAGTATCTTCTTCGCCAAGCATTTGAAGAAGCAATCCACACTCATGCTTATCAATATTGTGTACAATCACTTGGCCTGGATGAAGCAAGAATATTTAATATGTATAGGGAATTACCAGCTGTTGCAACAAAAGCAGAGTGGGCACTTCCATTTACACAAAGCCTTGGTGATCCAACTTTCCAAACAGGCACACATAAAGATAATCAAAGATTGCTTAGAGATCTGATAGCATTCTATGTTGTTTTTGAGGGCATATTCTTCTACGTAGGGTTCACACAGATTCTATCTTTAGGAAGAAGAAATCTACTTACTGGTGTGTCGCAACAATTTCAATACATATTAAGAGATGAATCTATGCATATGAACTTTGGGATGGATGTGATTAATCAAATAAAAAATGAAAATCCTGACCTTTGGACTGAATCATTTCAACAAGATATGATTGATTTAATCAAAACTGGAGTCGAACTAGAAATTCAATATGGAAGAGATACTATGCCAAAACCAATGCTTGGTATGGATGCTAATCAGTTTGAAGAGTATATAAAGTTTATTGCGAACAGAAGATTCCAACGCATTGGCTTACCTCATCAGTATCCTGGCGCAACAAATCCATTTGAATGGATGTCAGAGATGATGGACTTAAACAAAGAGAAGAATTTCTTTGAGACACGTGTCACTGAATATAAAACAGGTGGACAACTTAAGTTTTAAATATCCTCACCTTAACCATGAACTTACTAGCTGTTTATTACTAATAGCTAGTAAGGCATGATAAATAAAAATAAAAAATAATGTTGATAGCAATAAATTTATGCCAAATGGCATTCCTGCTTCATAACTTTCAAAAAATATTGGTAATGAATAATATTCACTAAAAGAAATAAAATGACCAAAGTTACTTATAAAAAAGAATATAATATTCGCATATACAGCTTTAATAAGACTATTTACTAAGCTGAAATTCTTTTCAGATACATACAAAATTGGAACTATACAGAAGTATGACATATAAACAAAAATACTTGATATATGCATACCAAAGCTCATATCAGAGATAGACTGAGCTATGCATATCATGATCAGTAAATGATATTTACTATTAATAAAATACGATCCTATAATAATAGTAGCTATAAAAGGTGAAATATTTATGAAACTACTTGATAGCTTAGAGACAAGTAATAGAAGCAGAATTGATATATTCATATAATTAAAAGTCTTCATAATATTTCATACTATCAATAATCATAAGAATATGTAACAAAGAGTGATCGGTCAGGACTATTAAAATTATGCGCTGCTCTATACGGTCTATCAAATATATTTTTAAGACTCACTGTGATTGAGTTATGATCAAACTCAGTTTTATAATTGAGATTGGCAATATAGTAAGAGCCCAAGTCAATATCGGCATATGCAGATCCTTTTCTCTTTCCTTCTGCCAAAACATTCACTCGTAAACTACTATCTTGATCTATTGCATATATCAAATCGGCATTGAACTTATGCTTGCTTCGTTTTGTTAATGGCTGATTATTTTTTGTATCTTCTGGAACCATATATGTGTAACCAATATCATATTTGAAAGGACTCAACATTGTCTGAAATCTTAACTCCATTCCAGTTATTTCAGAATCTGCAATATATAATTCAGACATTGCATTTGCTTCAATCAGGTTTTTGATTTGTGTTTTAAATACAGTACCACGAAGGAAAGTATCTTCATTTACATATCTTTTGATTCCAAACTCATAAGAAAATGACTCTTCAGGCTCAAGTGTTGAAATACCACCATAGCCATAAAGATCTGTAGCATCTGCAGGTCTCAATGATCTGGTAACATTAAAAGAATAGACATCATCAGCTGACAATACAGAAAGCCCAAAGTTACCGGTTGTGAAGTGACCGTATTGTGAGTGATCAATATGCCTTGCTCCATAACTAACAAGATATGATGGATATGATAATTCACTTTGATAAAAGTATTCTTTATAATTTGTAAATGCAATAAAGCGAGTCCCATATGATAGCTCGCTCATATGTTCTTTTGTATATATAACTCCAACTTTTTGTATCATATTAGTGCCAACATTTGTATAAGAGAAATCATATATGTCTCTAAGAGTGTCTGTAAAGTCAGTGGCACCAGTTGCACTTTGAATAATTCTATTTTGAGAGCTTTTATAAACCATCTCTAAAATATCATCATCGATAAACTTTTTAATACCAAATGTATAGAAGTAGTCATCATGATCTTGATTAAGAACAGCTGAACTGTTGAAGTTATCATATTGAGCGTTTCCAGTCGAACTATAAAGTCTAGACGAAAAGACGTAGTCATTAATTTCCTTGCTTAATCCTAAAGCTATATTATCAGTGTTATGAGAATGCCTTTTCATTGAGGCAATTTTTGCTGGTATGGATTTTGACTCATATCTATTTGCATTAATATTTATATTAAGACCATTTGCTTTAAATCCTTGAGTAAAAGATGTTGAATTACTAGACCATGAACCAGAGGAAATTGAGATGGAATTCGAATTCTCTTTTGTTTTAATATTAATAATTCCTCCAATAGTATTTGCACCGTGCAGGGCTGACGAAGATCCTTTTATAATTTCTACTTTATCAATAGAATGGATTGAAATATTATGTATAGGTGCAAGACCAAGTGTTCCTGGATTAAGCTCAACCCCATCTAGTATAATTTTTGTATGATTGCTTTCCGTACCTCTTGTAAATACAGAGGTTAATTGTCCGCTTCCACCGACAGCACTTACGTTGATAGAACTAATAGAATTTAATAAATCAGGGAGATCTATAAATCCTCTTTCTTTGATGTCTGATGCGGTGAAAACCTCCATGGATGCGGGCGATGAATGAATATCAATAGGTGAGATAGAATTACTTACTACAATAGGATTCAATGTCTCACTTGCATACGAATAAGTGAATAATGTAAGTAATATATTTAGTAATAAAAATTTTCTTAAATTCATAATATTTCCTCTATTAGTTAGATTAAAAGTTTCATGCGAACTACAACTTCTCTTAAAATGACACAAGCAAGGCATATACTGAATTTTTGCAGCGAAAACGCTATAAATATTCACGGAATATCATATTCTTAAGTGTGTTATCTATGATTAAACAAGACGCAATAATACATTGACTGCATTACAGTAACCCATTAAGTAATAGCTGATATTTTTATATGATTAATATTTTTTTCATAGCACCACCGCTAATGTTGGTCTCACCTCGTTGGCATTCGGACTGTTGTTCACCGTTGCGGGGGCAGTGTCAGATTATGTATTCACTGACTTTCCCAACCTCGTGAGAGTTAATTTTTTACACCAATACCTTTATTGAGTAAATATATAGCTAAAGAATACAGCATAAATATTAAAATGAACATCAATAATATTGCACCGTATGTATTTAAGTCCTCGACACCTATGAATGCATATCTGTATGCGCTTACCATGTATGCAATTGGGTTGAACATAGAAACTGTTTGCCAAGCTTCTGGTAGATTATAAATTGAATAGAAGGTTCCGCCTAGATAGGTAAGTGGCGTCAGAACAAATGTAGGAATTATATTAATATCATCAAAACTTTTTGCATAGACAGCATTGATAAAGCCCAGAATAGAAAATAAAAAACTTACTAACAGAGTAAGAAATATAGCTAAAAAAACATTATGAACAGGTATGCTTGTAAAACTAAGAGATACTATGTATACAACAAATCCGACTACAAAGGCTCTTGAGACACCGCCCATCACATATCCAATTAAAATTACATGACTTGAAAGAGGAGATACAAATAATTCTTCTATGCTTTTTTGAAACCTTCCACTATAGAAAGATCCAACTACGTTCATATAGGAATTTGAAATAATCGGCATAATTATCAGGCCTGGTATTATGAAGTGTATATAGGCTAAACCATTGATTTCGCCTATACGTTCACCTATGAAATTTCCAAAAATAGTGATGTATAAAAACATAGTTATTACTGAAGGCAGAATAGTTTGAATCCAAATTCTTGACCAGCGAGCAAACTCTTTTTTAAATATAGTTGTTATTTGTATTAAATATAAATCTTTCATTATTTTTGTGTTAGTTCTATAAATAGTTCTTCAAGTTTGTTTCGTTTACTTAGAATATCAATTACATTTATATTAGATTGATTAAATTTTGTGATGATTTCTGTAATTGAGGTCTTATTATCAACAGTCAATTCACATGATTTATCATCAATAATATTTATATTTTCTTCGAATATATTTTTATCAGTAATTTTAGAATCTGTTCTTACAATGTAGGTATGTTTTCTTGAGGAAGACATAATATCTACCATTGGAGAATTTTGAACTACTTCACCATGATGAATAATTGAAAGATTCTTGCATAGCCTTTCTGCTTCTTCTAGATAATGGGTGGTAAGAATAATTGTAACGCCATCATTATTTATTTTTTTAAAAAAATCCCACATAGTTAATCTTAATTCTGTATCTACTCCAGCTGTAGGTTCATCCAGTATTAATAGCTTCGGATTATGAATAAGAGCTCTAGCTATCATTAATCTTCTTTTCATTCCACCGGATAATTCTCTGGGTGTAGATTCTCGTTTATGCCATATTCCCAAATCTTCAAATAATTCCTGTGTTTTACTCAAAGCTTGTTTTTTCGAAAGTCCAAAGTAGCCCCCTATATTAACCATGGTTTCTATAATTGGGATAAACTGATTAAGATTATATTCCTGAGGTACGACACCAATCATTTGTTTAGTAATTTCTGGATGTTGCATTATGTCTTTACCATAAACTTTTACTTCACCAGATGTGATGTTCACAAGGGTAGTTATAATACCTATAACAGTAGATTTACCAGCGCCATTAGGGCCGAGAAACGCAAATATATCACCATCTTCAACATTAAGATTTATATCTTTTAAAGCAATTACACCATTTCTATATGTTTTATTAAGATGTTTAATTTCTAGTGCATATTTGGCCATTTATTAACCCTACTGATTTTGCATATTTTAAAATTATCATATATACTTCTCAAAACTTATCGAGTTATAGCGAATATACAGGGGTATATCAAGTCAAAATTTGAAATAGATTTATGAGTCATACATCATACAAAAGCGCAAAAACCAGACTACAAAGAAGTGAATTAGCTGTACCAGGTTCATCTCCAAAAATGTTCGAAAAAGCACTCAATTCAAGTGCAGATTATATATTTTTAGATCTTGAAGATGCTGTATCACCGAATGATAAAGTATCAGCACGTGAAAATGTAATCAAGGCTCTAAAAGACCTTGACTGGAAAGGGCATGGCAAAACAATTTCAGTACGTATTAATGGTTTAGATACTCATTATATGTATAGAGATGTTGTTGAATTAATGATGCAAGCCGGTGAACATATCGACACACTGCTAATTCCAAAAGTTGGTGTAAGAGATGATGTTTACATGGTTGATTGCATGGTGACTCAGATTGAACAAGAAAGAGAATTAAAAAATAGAGTTGGACTTGAGTGTCTTATTGAAAGCGCATTAGGAATGGTGAATATAGATGAGATTGCAAGATCATCTGATCGATTAGAAGCACTTCACTTTGGAGTAGCTGATTTTGCTGCAAGCCTAAGAGCTAGAACGGTAGTAATAGGAGGACTAAATCCTGACTATCCTGGTGATCAATGGCATCATGGCTTATCTAAGTTAGTAGCAACATGCAGAGCTTATGGTCTGAGACCAATAGATGGACCTTTTGGAGACTTTAATGATCCAGATGGTTATATTAAAGCTGCTAAACGTGGAGCTGCTATTGGAATGGAAGGCAAATGGGCAATACATCCATCACAAATTGAACATGCTAATGATGTCTATTCACCACCTGCAGCTGAGGTTGATAAAGCTAAAAGAATTATTGAAGAACTTGCTAAAGCTGCTGCTGAGGGACGAGGAGCAGCACAGCTTGATGGAAGAATGATTGATGCAGCATCGGAACGTATGGCTGAAAATATTGTTAACATTGATAATTTAATACAATCTAAAAAATAATGAATATCCACGAGTATCAAGCAAAAGAGATTTTAGCTAAGTTTGGAGTATCAATTCCAAAAGGCGGCATAGCATACAGTCCAGAGAATGCAAAAGATAGAGCCACTGAACTAGGTGGTGATTTATGGGTAGTCAAAGCACAAATACATTCAGGGGCACGAGGTAAAGCAGGCGGTATTATTGTTTGCAAAAATGAACAAGAAGTATCAGAAGCTGCGAACAAATTACTTGGTAAAACTCTCGTTACTCATCAAACAGGTCCAGAAGGCAAGACAGTTCAGAGAGTCTATGTTGAAGAAGGAACAGATATCAAAAAAGAATTTTATCTTGGTCTCGTATTTGATAGAAGCACAGAAAGTATCATGGTTGTGGCTTCATCTGAGGGAGGAATGAGTGTAGAGGAAATTGCAGAAGAGAAACCAGAATCGCTGATTAAAACTAGAATTGAAGCAGCAGTAGGCATGCAGTCCTTTCAAGCAAGAGAAATTGCCTTTGCTTTAGGTTTAGAAGCTAAAGCTATAAACCGTTGTGCTCAAGCTATATTAGGAGCTTATAAAGCATTCAGTACTTCAGATGCAACAATGGTAGAAATTAATCCATTAGTTTTAACAGGCGATGATCATGTTCTTGCGCTTGATTGCAAGATGTCATTTGATGATAATGCGCTTTTTAGAAACCCGCAATTATCAGATCTAAGAGATAAGTCACAAGAGGATCCAAAAGAAACATATGCCGCAGATCGCGGTTTAAATTATATCCCATTAGATGGAGATATAGGCAATATTATTAATGGTGCTGGATTAGCAATGGCATCAATGGATATGATACAACTTGCCGGTGGTCAACCTGCTAACTTTTTAGATGTTGGCGGAGGCGCAACGCCAGAAAAATTTGTAAAAGCATTTAAATTAATTTCGGGCGACCCTAATGTAAAAGTTATATTAATTAATATTTTTGCTGGCATAAATAGATGTGACTGGGTAGCTCAAGGTATTGTCGATGCTCTTGCTCAAATAAAAATTGAACAACCTCTTGTAATAAGACTTGCAGGTACAAATGTAGATGAGGGTATTAAAATTTTAAAGGATAGTAAAATAGATTATATAGAAGCATTTACTTTAGAAGATGCTGCTAATAAAGCAGTAAAAGCTTTAAAAGAGTTAGGATAAAAATTACATGGCAATCTTAATAACCAAAGAATCTAAAATAATTGTTCAAGGCTTTACTGGAAAAATTGGTTCATTTCATGCAGAAGAAATGATGGAATATGGCACAAATGTAGTTGGCGGGGTAACTCCTGGAAAAGGTGGCCAAAAACATTTAGATAGGCCTGTGTTTAACACTGTTAAAGAAGCTGTAGAGGAGACTGGTGCTGATGCAAGTATTCTTTTTGTACCACCTGCCTTTGCTGCGGATTCAGCTATGGAAGCAGCCGATGCCGGTATTAAAACATTAGTGGCAATTACTGATGGTATTCCTGCACACGACATGATTAAAGTTAAAAGATACATGAGAAGGTATAAAGCTGAAGATAGAATGACTATGGTTGGCCCTAACTGTGCTGGTGTGATAAGCCCAGGTAAGTGTATGTTAGGAATCATGCCGGGACACATATATAAAGAGGGCAGTGTTGGCGTGATTGGTCGTTCTGGGACATTGGGATACGAAGCAGCACAACAAATGAAAGATTTAGATATTGGAATTTCTACAAGTGTTGGAATAGGTGGTGATCCTATTAATGGAAGCGCATTTAAAGATCATCTTGCTAAATTTGAGAAGGACGATGAGACTAAAGTTATCCTGATGATTGGAGAAATAGGCGGACCTCAAGAAGCTGAGGCGGCTGAGTATGCTCAATCTAACTGCTCAAAACCAATAATTGCTTATATAGCTGGTCTAACAGCACCTAAAGGCAAAAGAATGGGTCATGCTGGAGCCATAGTAAGCGCAGGTGGAGAATCAGCTGCTGAGAAAGTTGAAATTCTAAAAGAAGCGGGCATAACAATAGCAAAGAATCCATCTGTAATTGGCGAAACTGTTGCATCTGTCTTAAAAAACCTTGGCTGATACACTTTTTCCACTAATTGATATAGGCGCAAACCTATTAGATTCAAAACTCTACAAAAATTTCGACTCTATAATTCAAAAAAGTAAAGCCAATAATCTTAAAAAAATAATTATTACCTCATCACATATAAACGACACATATGCTGCTAGAGAGTTAATAGAAAAAGAACCTGAATTGTTATGCACAACTGTAGGATTTCACCCTCATAATGCAAAAGATTATAATGATAATTATTATAATGAAATGCTAAAACTATGCAGTCAAAGTTATGTTAAAGCAATTGGTGAATGTGGACTAGACTATAAAAGAAACTACTCAAATAAAATAGATCAGATGTTTTGTTTTAAAAGACACTTAGATCTCGCTTGTGAGATAAACATGCCCATGTTTTTGCATGAACGAGAAGCTCATAAGGATTTTCTTAAATTACTTAGAGAATATATACATAAAATAGAGGATGTGGTTGTACATTGTTTCACTGGAGATAAAGTATCACTAAAAAAATATCTTGATCTTGATTGTTACATTGGAATTACAGGATGGATAACAGATCCTAAAAGAGGTTTACATTTACATGACATTCTTAAATACATTCCATCAGATAAACTCATGATTGAAACAGATTCACCATACTTAATGCCTTACTATGACGAGATTGAAAATAAAAAATATAATGAACCAAGTAACTTGATATATGTATTAGATGCAATATCAAATATTTTAAAAAAAGATAAATCCCTTTTATCTAAAGAATTGTATAATAATTCATGTAAATTTTTTAATCTTGATGATGAATAAACTTGAATTGCCTAATGGCCATAAAAATCTCTTATTACATAGCTGCTGTGCACCATGTTCGGGAGATATAATGTTAAGACTCAAAGAAGCTGATATAGACTATACAATCTATTTTTATAATCCTAATATTCATCCAAGGAAAGAGTATCTTATAAGAAAAGAAGAAAATTTAAAATTTGCAAGAAAACATAATATTCCTTTTATTGATGATGATTATGATACACGCAACTGGTTTGATCTAGTAAAAGGACAAGAATGGGAACCCGAAAGAGGAAAAAGATGTTCATCTTGTTTTGATATGAGATTTTATAAAACTGCACAATATGCATCAAATAATAATTTTTCATTGATATCTAGTACCCTTGGTATTTCAAGATGGAAAGACATGAATCAGATAAATGAATCTGGATTAAAAGCTGTCTCATACTTTACAGATATTGATTATTGGACATTCAACTGGAGAAAAAACAGAGGATCTGAAGATATGATTAAGGTATCAAAAAATGAGAGATTCTACATGCAAGAGTACTGCGGTTGTATATATTCACTTAGGGATACAAACATATGGCGAGACAAAAACAACAAACCTAAGATTGAAATAGGTATTAAATACTATTCTTTCTCAGATAAAGATTCCAGTAACAGTTAACAGGACAATAATACCAAGCCAAGCAATTAATGTCCTTGATAATATATTTTGTACCTGAACTATTTGATCTGACTCTTTTACCGTTTCATCGTAAACACTTTCACCAGTTTGATTTATAAACTCTATATTACTCAGATACAGGTTATTAGATAGTTTAAGGTTATTTATTTTATTTATGACTTGATCATAATTACTTACTACTGAAAAAGTATAAGAAGTTAATCTTATAGGAACGTAGTCTAAGTAATAAAGATATTTCTTTAATTCTTG
>ERZ802822.1512-NODE-1512-length-14143-cov-22.149936_pt1 | contig 14143 bp, 16 predicted proteins | sample MGYA00345649_ERZ802822 | MGnify/ENA primary metagenome ERZ802822 (study PRJEB30503, sample SAMEA104212359) | marine metagenome | biome: Westerlies Biome; feature: [SRF] surface water layer (ENVO:00010504) within the epipelagic zone...; material: water...
CAGCTGAAAGATTTGGCAAGGGTGAAGATATTGACGAATTTAAACCCTCTGGTGCAGCTGAAATTAGACAAGCAGGTTATGAATTTGACAAAATGCGTAAAAGAATTATCAGACATCTCAATCAGAGATCTGAAATGTTATCAGGAATAAGTCATGATTTAAGAACACCTTTAACAAGAATGAAGTTACAAATTGCCTTTATCAAAGATAAGGAATTAGGGAATAAATTAGCTGAGGATATAAATGAAATGGAAAAAATGTTAAATGAGTATCTTCAATTTACAAGCTCCTCACACTTAGAAAAAGATGAAAAATTTAATCTTAGCCAATTAATTGACGAAACAATAAAAAAATATAATAACAAAAATATCTCTTCAAATATTCCCTCTAATTTCTACTTTAATGGAAGGAAAAATTTAATAAGAAGATGCATTAATAACTTAATAGACAACGCAATCAAATATGGTGACAAAGTTCATGTTGAGCTTAACAATAGTAAAGACAGCTTATTTATTAAAATTGAGGACAATGGACCTGGTATCGCTGAAAAAGAGCATGAAAATGTTTTTAAACCATTTTATAAAATTGATAAAGGTAGAGCAGATTCAAAATCAAGTGTAGGACTGGGATTATCTATAGCCTCAGATATAATTAGATCTCATGGTGGAAATATTAAATTAGATAAATCTCCGATGAATGGACTTGAAGTTAAGATTTTTTTGCCCGTTTAGTTTTTTTTGTTTTATGATCTTTTAGTTTTGCGACTTTTAACTCTAAATTTTCTACCCTTTTTGAAAGCACTTCAAATTCATCTTTACTTGTAAGTTTCATCTTAAAAACAATCTCATCTCTTTTTGATTTTAAAATATTAAAAAGCTCAGAACTAAGATCTTTTGAGGAAATAATACCTTGTTCAAAAAGCTTACCAAGCTTATCAATTATAAATTTAGAGTTTTTCATATATAATATATACTTTATAAGTATTATTTAAAATGTTCATCAATAATTTTGACCCAGTTGCTTTTCAAATTATGTCATTTGAAATCAGGTGGTATTCTTTAGCATACATTGCAGGAATTATTATCGGTTGGTTGTTATGTAAAAAAATACTCATTCGAAAATCTGATATAAATGAAAAATTTGACGATTATATAACCTACCTTGTGATTGGAATAATTATAGGTGGTAGACTGGGATATATAATTTTTTATAATTTTAATTATTATATAAATAATTTTTTTGATATTTTTAAAGTTTGGGAAGGTGGCATGTCTTTTCATGGTGGCTTGATAGGCATAATTGTTGCTAGCATTCTATTTTCAAAAAAACATAATCAAGATTCTTTTTTATATATGGACTTAGTTTCATTAGTGGCACCGATTGGAATTTTTTTTGGAAGATTGGCAAATTTTATAAACTCGGAACTTTATGGAACACCTACAGATATCCCTTGGGCTGTAACATTTATCCAGGTAGATAACCTATCAAGACACCCATCACAACTATATGAAGCAATTTTAGAAGGAATTATATTATTCATAATACTAATGTACTTTAAAAATAAAGATTATCTAAAAAAACCTGGTTTGATTTCAGGGTTATTTTTAATCTTTTATTCTCTATTTAGATTCTTTATTGAATTTGTTAGAGTGCCTGATGAACAACTAGGTTACTTAATTTTTGAACTATCAATGGGACAAATTATTAGTTTAATATCCTTTGTGATTGGAATAATTTTATTTTATCTTAAAAATGAAAATAAACAGACCTACTAGTTTACCTTTAGATAAATTTATAGAATTTGCTCTTTACGATAAAGACTCGGGTTATTACATGAAAAAGAATCCTTTTGGGAAAGATGGAGATTTTATTACTGCTCCAAATATTACAAGACTTTTTTCAGAAATAATTGCTATTTGGGTAGTAACTTTTTGGAAAAGTATCGGTTCACCTAAAAAATTTGATTTAATAGAGTTGGGTGCTGGAAATGGTGAAATGATGAAGGTTATATGGGCTACACTCAGAAATTTTCCCGAATGTTTTAATAGCTGTAGCTTTTTAATACATGAAAAAAGTGATTTTTTAATAAACAAACAAAAGGGAAATTTAAAATTAGAAAAAATAAGCTGGATCAAAGATATTAAGCAAGTCAATTCACATCCAACAATTTTTTTAGCTAATGAGTTTTTTGATGCTTTGCCAATTAAACAATTTTTTAAAATAAAAGAAGATTGGATTGAACGATTTGTAGATTTAAAAGAAAAAAATAAGGCTGAATTTAAAGAACAATTAACAGATATTAAAAAGATTGAACAACAACTTAATTTTGAAATTTCAAAAAATCAAAATATCATTGAGTATTCACCAGATACTTTTGAATACTTAAAAAAAATTTGTAGCATAGTAAAAAAAAATGATGGTGGAATATTAATAATTGATTATGGATATTTGAGTTCTAAAATGCATGAAACCCTCCAGGCTGTAAATAATCATAAATACTCTAATGTTTTAGAGGATATTGGGGACTCAGATATAACTTATAATATTAACTTTGATTTATTTAAAAAATTTATTGAACAATTTAGTGATCTAAATTCAATTATTAGTAATCAAAAAAAATTCCTAACTAGTATGGGAATACTTCAAAGAGCAGAGATGGTAAGTGAAAATATACCATTTTCAAAAAAAACAGATTTGTTCTATAGAATTAGACGTCTAATTGATGAGAAACAAATGGGTGAATTATTTAAGGTAATGCTGATAAAAAAAACAAAAAATAAATTTAATACAGGCTTTCAAATTGATTAAATCAAAAAAACTATTAAAGATAAAAAGTTTAAAACATGGTTTTTTTAACAGTGTTGGTGGAAAATCAAAAAATATTTATAAAAGCTTAAACTGTGGTCCTGGTTCAATGGATAATTCATTAAATATCAAAAAAAATTTAGAAATAGTTAGAAAAAAAATTAGCAATAAAGCAAAAAATATTTTTTTACTTCATCAAATCCATAGTAATAAATTTATTTATATTGATGAAAAATATAAAAAAATAAAAAAACCTAAAGCTGATGCAATAATAACCAATCAAAAATATTTGCCTATTGCTGTGTTGACAGCTGATTGTTCTCCAATATTAATTTATGATAATAAAAGAAAAATAATAGCTGCTATTCATGCTGGATGGAAAGGTGCCTATAAAGGCATTATAAATAAAGTAATTAAATTTATGATAAAAAAAGGATGTGAACTAAATGATATGACTGCTGCAATAGGTCCCTCAATTTCTCTAAAGAATTATGAAGTTAAGGAAGATTTCAAAAAAAAATTTATTAAAAAAGATAAAAAAAATTTAATATTTTTTAAAATCAATAAAAAAAAATTATACTTTGACTTAACCAGTTATATTTATACATCTCTTAAAAAAAATGGCATTAAATATATAGATGTTTTAAAAATTGATACTTTTGACATTAAACATAAATTTTTTAGTGCAAGAAGAGCTTTAAAACTTAAACATAATGATTATGGTAGAAATATTTCAATAATTATGCTTAATTAGGTTTTTTAATGAAATTATTATCCGGAAACAGCAACAAACCTCTTAGTAAAAATATTGCAAAATATTTAAAATCTAAATTAGTAAACTCTAGCATAAAAAATTTTTCTGATGGTGAAATTTATGTTGAGATAAATGAAAATATAAGAGGAAATAGTATTTTTATCATCCAATCAGTTTCATCGCCTGCCAACGATAATTTAATGGAACTTTTGCTTTGTATTGATGCTCTAAAAAGATCCTCTGCAAAAAATATTACAGCCGTTATTCCTTACTTTGGGTACGCTAGACAGGATAGAAAAGTTGTTCCAAGAACTTCTATCTCTGCTAAGCTTGTTTCAAATCTTATTACAAAAGCTGGCGCAGATAGAGTTGTAACTGTTGATTTACATGCGGGTCAAATTCAAGGTTTTTTTGATATTCCAGTTGATAATTTGTTTGCAACTCCTATTTTTGCAAGGCACATAAAAAAAAAGATAAAAAGTAAAAATATTATTTGTGTTGCACCTGATGTTGGTGGCACAGAAAGAGCTAGAGCACTTGGTAAACTTTTAAATGTTGGGCTAGCAATTGTTGATAAAAGAAGACCAAAACCTGGTCAATCACAAGTTATGAATGTAATTGGTGATGTTAAAGGTAAAACTTGTGTAATTGTTGATGACATCATTGACTCTGGTGGAACAATTGTTAATGCCGCTAAAGTTCTTAAACAAAGAGGTGCAAGAGACGTTTATGTATATATTACTCATGGTGTATTAAGTGGTGAAGCTGTTAAAAAGATTAAAGGTTCTGTAATTAAAAATCTAGTTATTACAGATACAATAGATAATAATAATAAAATTAAAGGTGTTAAAAACATTGAGGTTCTGCCTATTTCAGCCTTAATGGGAGAAGCAATCAAAAGAATATCTAACTCAACATCTGTTTCGGATTTATTTAAATAATTACCTTGAGTTATTAAAGAACTTGGGCTAAAAACCCATGATTTTATGAATTTATTAGACGCAAACATAAGAGACACAAAAACTAAGGGTGATTTGAGTGTTCTTAGAAATAATGGGAATGTTCCAGCTATAATATATGGTGGTGAGGCTCAAAATGAAAAAGTTTCAATTTCAAAAAAAACATTGAAAGCTTTAATTGAGAAAGAAAATTTTTTATCAAATATAGTGACACTAAATGTTGATGGAAAACCTCAAAATGTTCTTCCAAAAGAAATTAAGTATCACGTTATTACCGATGATCCAATTCATGTTGACTTTTTAAGAGTTATTCCTGGTGTAAAATTAAGAATAGAAGTACCTGTACAATTCATTAATCATGAAAAGTCACCAGGTTTAAAAAGAGGTGGTGTTCTTAACATCGTTAGAAGACAAGTAGAATTAAGATGTCCAAGTGAAAAAATTCCAGAAAGTCTTGTAATTGATCTTGATGGAGTTGAAATAGGTGAAAGCTTTAAAATATCGTCTATTAATTTAGAGACAGATGTTACCCCAACAATTAGAGGAAGAGATTTTGTTATAGCAACACTTGCTGCACCAACAGTTATGAAGGAACCTGAAAAACCAGCTGAAGCAGAAGCAGCAGAAGGTGAAGCAGGAACTGAAGCCGCTGCCACAGATGGAGATAAACCAGCTGCTGAAGGTGATAAGAAAGAGGGTGATGATAAAAAACCTTCTGAAGAGAAGAAATAAACTGTTAAAGTTAAATACTACTACCCATTAGAAAAATATGCTTTTATTTGTAGGTCTAGGTAATCCAACACCAGATAGTGAAAATAATAGACATAATGTTGGTTTTAAAATTATAGACTCTATTAATAAAAAATTTGGCTTATCAAAACAAAAACCCAAGTTCAAAGGGCTTCTTACAACTGGAAATGTTGGAGATCAAAAAATTTATGCTATCAAACCTTTAACTTTTATGAATAATTCTGGGATCTGTATTAGGGAGCTTATTGAATATTTTAAAATAGATGCAGAAGATGTGATTGTTTTTCATGATGATCTTGATGTTGAATTTGGAAAGATTAAAGCAAAATTTGGTGGATCAAGCGCAGGACATAATGGAATTGCATCAATTGATAAATTTATAGGTAAAGACTACTCAAGAGTGAGAATTGGGATTGGAAAACCTAAAGAAAATATTGAAGTTGGTGATTTTGTTCTTCAAAATTTTGACGAGGATGAAATGCTAAATATAGAAAAGATTTCTGATAACATTAATAATTCTATTTCAATTCTGGTAGAAAAAAAATTAGATTTATTCTCCAGTACCGTAAACAATACTAAATAATGAGTTTTAAATGTGGAATTGTTGGTTTGCCCAATGTCGGTAAATCTACTTTATTTAATGCTTTAACTAATTCGAGTAAAGCTCAAGCAGCAAACTTTCCCTTTTGTACGATAGATCCAAACGTGGGTGTTGTTCCTGTTCCAGATGAAAGATTGAATAATTTATCAAAAGTTTCAAATTCTAAAAAAATTATAAATACAACAATTGAATTTGTCGATATTGCGGGCCTGGTAAAAGGTGCATCTAAAGGTGAGGGATTAGGCAATAAATTTCTCTCTCATATCAGAGAAGTCGACGCAATCATTCATATGATCAGATGTTTTGATTCTGATGATATTCAAAATGTTAATCCAACTGTAGACCCTATTAGAGATCTTGAAATAATTGAAACAGAAATGATGCTAGCTGATTTGGAGTCTATCCAAAAAAGACTAGAAAAAAGTAACAAAAAAAATGTTGATGAAGAACAATTAAAGATATTGGAAGTTGCATTAGATTGTATCAATAATGATAAAGATATATCAGTATTAAAATCTCAATTCGATAACAAGGTACTTAATCAAAGCGGTTTATTGTCAATTAAGCCAAAAATATTTGTTTGTAATGTAGATGAACAAAGTGTTCAGGAAGGAAACCAATATACCCAAAAATTTATAGAAAAATTTGGTGAAGAAAATACTTTAATTGTATCTGCTGATATAGAAAATCAAATTAATGAGCTAGAGTCGAATGAGAGAAAAAATTATATGGAAATGATTGGTTTAAAAGAAACTGGATTAAGCCTGTTAATTCAAAAAGGATACAAAATCTTAGAACTAGATACATATTTTACGTCTGGACCAGAAGAAACTAGAGCTTGGACCATTCAAAAAAACTGTACAGCTCCAAAAGCAGCCGGTGAAATACATACTGATTTTGAAAAAGGATTTATTAGAGCTGAGACAGTCTCTTATAATGATTTTATTACAAATGATGGATGGGTTAATTCAAAAACTAATGGAAAAATGAGATTAGAAGGTAAAGATTATATTGTAAAAGATGGAGATGTTTTAAACTTCAGATTCAACACGTGACCATATTTTTTTCATACTAAAATATACCAAGATAGTTAAAATAATTAAATACACAATTGCTTTAAAACCCATTTGATGTCTAGCTTCTAAATGAGGCTCAGCTGCCCACATTAAAAATGTAGTTACATCTTTTGACATTTGCTCAACAGTTGCTTTGGTACCATCTCCATATTCAACTATATCTTCTGAAAGTGGAGCAGACATTCTAATTTTATTTCCATACATGTATTTATTGTAATGAACACCTTCGTCTAATGTCATTCCACTTGGTGCTTCTTCATAACCCTGAAGCAATGAATAAATATAATCTACCCCACCACCTCTTGCTTTTACTAAAACTGACATGTCTGGTGGATATGCACCACCATTAGCAGCTTGCGCAGCTTTAACATTTTCATATGGCATTACAAATTTATCAGATAGCTTTGCTGGTCTTTCAAACATTTCGCCATCTGCATTAGGTCCATCGGTCACTTCAAAAGATGCTGCAATTGCTTTAGTTTCTGCTTCTGAGAATTCTGGCCCACCCTTTTCTCCTAAATTTCTATAACTTAAATATTTCATCGAATGGCAGGCAGCACAGACTTCCGTATAAACCTGATAGCCTCTTTGAAGCGAACCCCTATCAAATTTACCAAAAAGTCCCTTAAAGCTCCAATCAGTTTTTAAATAATCAATTTTTTCAGCTGAGTTTGATTGGGTAATTGTAAAAAAAAATAAGACCAGAATTGAAAATAATTTAATAAAATTCTTCACTTTATTTATCTAGGCTTTCTTTGTTTTTAGCCATTGCTAAATTTGGAGAGCCTCCAAGAATAGGTTCGGTAATACTTAGGGGAACTGGTATAGTTTTTTCCTTAAACCCAAGTACAGGCAAAATAACCAGAAAGTGAAGGAAGTAATATGCTGTCGCTACTCTTGCTATTAGTAAATAAAGACCTTCGGCTGGCATTGCTCCAATGTATCCTAGTATCAAAACATCGGCGACAAGTATCCAATAAAACTGTTTGTATAGTGGTCTAAATACAGCTGATCTTATTTTTGATGTATCTAACCAAGGTAGCGCAGCTAATATTAAGATTGCAGACAACATCGCAACTACACCAAGAAGTTTATCAGGCACCGATCTTAAAATTGCATAGAAAGGTAGTAAATACCATTCAGGAACAATATGAGCTGGAGTAACCATTGGATTTGCTTCAATGTAATTGTCCGCGTGACCTAAAATATTTGGTGAATAAAAAACAAAAAATGCAAAGACAATCATAAACATTAGCAATGCAAAACCATCTTTAATTACAATATATGGATGGAATGGCACAGTGTCTTTTGATGGTTTTTTAATATCTATTCCAACTGGATTATTATTCCCAGGAACGTGTAATGCCCAAATATGAAGAACAACAAGGCCTAAAATTAAAAAGGGTATTAAGTAATGTAGTGTAAAAAATCTTGTTAAAGTTGGATTATCAACTGAATATCCTCCCCATAACCAAGTTACAATACCTTCTCCCACTAATGGTATTGCGCTGAATAAATTAGTTATAACTGTTGCTCCCCAAAAACTCATTTGCCCCCAAGGTAATACATAACCCATAAATGCAGCTGCCATCATCAATAAGTAAATAATTATTCCAATAATCCAGATAATTTCTCTTGGAGATTTATAAGATCCATAAAATAAAGATCGAAAAATATGAATGTAAACTGCTAGAAAAAACATTGAAGCACCATTTGCATGAATATATCTAATTAACCAACCATAGTTTACATCTCTCATAATATGTTCGACACTTTCAAAAGCCATATCTGCATGTGCGATGTAATGCATTGCAAGTGTTAAACCAGTTACAATTTGAGTTATTAAACAGAAAGTTAAAATTCCACCAAAAGTCCACCAATAATTTAAATTCTTAGGAGTTGGATAATCAGTTAGATGACTCGCCAATGTAAGTAACGGTAGTCTATCGTTAAACCATTTTCCAAATTTTGATGAAGGTACGTATTCGTGATCACTCATATAATTTAACCAATTTTGATTGTATTAGCGTTAACAAATTCATATTTAGGAACTTCCATATTTAACGGTGCTGGACCTTTTCTAATTCTACCTGAAGTATCATAGTGTGAACCATGGCACGGACAAAACCAACCATCATAATCACCTTTATCATTTAAAGGTACACATCCAAGGTGAGTACAAACTCCAAGCATCACTAGCCATTGTGGATCTTTTGCTCTATCCTCATCTTTTTCAGGATGTTTTAAATCTTCCATCTTAACAGATTTTGCTTCTGAAATTTCATCTTGGGTTCTTCTTCTTATAAAAACTGGTTTACCTCTCCAAAGTACTGTGATGGTGTTTCCAGGTTGAACCGAACTTACATCAACTTCTGTGCTAGCTAGTGCCTTAACTGAAGCATCAGGATTCATCTGATCAACAAGTGGCCAAACAACTGCGGCTACTCCTACTGCTCCCACAGCATATGAGGCAGTAAATAAAAAATCTCGTCTTTCTGGTTTTTTATCTGACATCTATTTTAGTTGTTTATCTTGTCTAATATTGATTTAAATTACTTATTATACGAATTCATATAATATAAAATAATATTTTTACTACTGATAGAATGACACAGAATTCAACAATTCTAAGACCTATAATTGCACTGTATGAGCCTGATATTCCTCAAAATACAGCAGCAATAATTAGAACTTGCGCATGTTTGGGGGCAAAATTAGAAATAATTGAACCCTGTGGTTTTCTTTTAACAGATAAACGCTTTAAAAGAGTGGTTATGGACTATATGGATCATAATCAAATTGAATTCTATCAAAGCTCAGATAAATTTTTTGAAGCTAAAAAGAATCAGAGAGTTATATTAATGACAACAAAGGGATCGATATCTTACACTAAGTTTAAGTTTAATTCAGAGGACACAATATTATTTGGGCGTGAAAGTGCTGGAGTACCAGAAAGTATTCATCAATTAATAGAAAATCGATTAAAAATACCAATGAATAATAATGTTAGATCTCTTAATATTGCATCTTCAGTTGCGATTGTTTTAGCTGAAAGTTTAAGACAAACAGAAATAATATAAATGGATTTGAATATTAAGAAAGATCTTGCAAGCAATTGGTTTAAGCTACTCCAAAATGCAATCTGTGATGATATTGTCAAATTAGAAAAAAATAAATTAAAATTTAAATCAACTACTTGGAAAAGAAATAAAGACAAAGATGAAGGTGGTGGTGAATACAGAATTATTAAAGACGGAAAGATTTTTGAAAAAGTAGGTGTAAATTTTTCAAAAGTTCATGGAAAATTTCCAATACAATTTCAAAATAAAATTCCAGGAGCTAGTAAAGATCCTAGATTTTGGGCTTCAGGAATATCAGTAGTAATGCATATGAAAAATCCCCATATCCCAGCAATGCACTTCAATACCAGATATATTTGTACAACACAAAATTGGTTTGGAGGGGGGACGGATGTTACACCTTCAAGTCAAGATATAACTGAAAAGAAAAAATTCCACAAAACTTTAAAGTCAATGTGTGATCGACATAATAAAGATTATTACAAAAAATATAAAAAATGGTGTGATGAATATTTTTACCTACCTCATCGAAATGAAGCTAGAGGAATTGGTGGAATTTTTTTTGATTATAAAAAAGAAGATTTTGAAAAAGATTTTAAATTTGTAAGAGATGTGGGTGTTACATTTCAAATGATATTTAATGATATTATCAAAAGAAAAATTAAAAAAAAATGGACTTTAAAGGATAAAGAGATGCAGTATATTAAAAGAGGTCGATATACAGAATTTAATTTGTTATATGATCGAGGTACAAAATTTGGGTTACAAACAGGTGGAAATGTAGAAGGAATATTAATGTCGTTACCTCCAATTGCAAAATGGAAATAAAAAATGGATAAAGAGCCAATCACATTAAATGGTTTAAATAGATTAGAAGAAGAGCTAGTTTTTTTAAAAGAGAAAAAAAGACCCGAAATAGTGGCTGCCATATCCGAAGCAAGATCACATGGGGATCTTAAAGAAAATGCAGAATATCATGCTGCAAAAGAAGAACAATCTCATAATGAAGGTAGAATAACAGAAATTAACGATATCATAGCAAGAGCAAATGTAATTGATGTTACAAAATTAAATAATGATGGAAAAGTAATTTTTGGTTCCACTGTCTTTTTAGAAAATTTGGATAATGGAGAAAAAATTAGCTACAAAATAGTCGGAAAAGATGAGGCTGATTTGAAACAAAAATTAATCTTTTTCCAGTCCCCAATAGGTAGAGGGCTAATAGGTAAAAATAAAAACGATTTAGTTGAAATTAAAACCCCAGCTGGAGTTAAAAATTTTGAAATTAAAGACGTAAAATATATCTAACTTTTAGCAATTTTTTCGACTTGTTTATCAGAGATATTAAAATTATTGCCTACCCAAATTTCTTCAATCATTTTTAGTTTACTGCCTAATGTTTTGCCCTCAGGAATATCATATTTATTCATAAGTAAATTGGCTCCTACTGGCATAGTTGGAATTACTTTATCTTGATAAGTTTCCATTAATTTAATCAGTTTTTTTTCTATTTTACTTGATGTAAATAACTTAAAATTAATAATATCACATACAGCCTGCTTACCATTAAAATAAAAAATCTTATTAAAATTTTTTTCTGTAAAGTTTTTAATATTAACTTTTTCTTTATAAAAAAGATCAATTAATTTTAATCTTTTTTGGTCTTTTTTAGACATGCTAAATTTATAAAAAAAGTAATCAGTATTGTCGGTTCCATCGATTATCATGAGTGATAATAAAAAAATAAAATCAATTTTTAATAAATTTTCATTTGCATACGGATTTAATTTTTTAAATCTTTCTAAATTTTTTAATTGAGGAAATATAATTTCTATAAGTTCCAAACTATCTTTGTCTTTAAAAAGTTTGATAAAGCCATTAGATTTTGTTAATTTTTTTAATTCATCTAATAATCTCTCGCTAGATAATTTAGATATTCCGCCAATATTTCTCTTAATTATTTTAATTACTTCAGGGTCATGATCATATTTTGAATAATTTAGAAAGAAACGAATGTATCTAAGTATTCTTAGATAATCCTCTTTAATTCTACTTTCAATATCACCTATAAAATTAATTAAACCTTTCTCTAAATCTTTTTTACCATTATTGGGATCAAATAAATTTCCTTCTTCATCTGAATAAATAGAATTAATTGAAAAATCTCTTCTTGCAGCATCTTCTTTCCAGTCTATAGAAAACTCTACTTTTGCATGTCTACCATCTGTTTTAATATCTTTTCTTAATGAAGTAATTTCATATTTATATTTATCAATTATCGCTGTGACTGTTCCATGTTCAATGCCAGTTTCATAGAAATTAATATCTTTGGCTTTTAAAGCCTCACAAACCTCATTAGGTTTTAAATTTGTAGTTAAATCAATATCATCTACATTTTCTTGTTTTATAATTTTTCTAATACAACCACCCACATATCTAACCTCACTACTTTCTGAATAGCCATTAATAGCTTTGAAGATTTTATTGGCTGGTGTCTTATTGGTAATATCTTTTAGATTTTGACTTATATAATCAAGGTTTTTTGACCTAAAAAAAATTTTATCTAAAAATTTATCCATAAATGGCTGGGGCGCTAGGATTCGAACCTAGGATGCCGGTACCAAAAACCAGTGCCTTACCACTTGGCTACGCCCCAATATTAATTTCATATAGCACAAAATAATAAAATTTATAGGGTTTTCGATACATTGCACCAATAATTTTTATATTTCCTTTTAAATTGAACTTTTGCCATTTCACAATCTTTTTTTGACTGGTAATACGCAATTATTACTGAGCCTGAACCTGTCATTCTTACAAATAATGGATTTTTTAAATTTTCTAAAAAAGATTTAATCTTTTTAAGTTTTGGATATCTAGAAAATGCGGCTCTTTCCAAGGCATTTTCTTGTCTTAACAAGTGCTCAGCATTAAACATTGATTTTTTTGGATTATTGAATTTAGAATTCGTAATTTTTTTTACTCTTGAATAAATCTCTTTTGTAGAACAACCAAAATTTGGACGCACTAATAAAGTATAAAAACTAGAGGTCTTTAAAAATCTTTTTACAGCTCCATTTGATGACAAGATAGCACTTGTTGGATTAATACCCAAAATTACATCAGAACCAATTAAATTTGTAATTTGTAAAATTTTTTTTTGATTAATTTTGATAAACTTTTTTTCAATTAGAAATTTTAAAATAGTAGCTGCGTTCATTGATCCGCCTCCAAGCCCTGCTTCCTGTGGAATATTTTTTTTCACATTAATTCGAAATTTTTTATTATTTAATAAATTTTTATCGTCTAGAATTTTAAATAAATTATCAACTGTATTGTCTTTTTTTATATCTTTAGAAAAACGTCCATTGAATGAAATTTTGTGTTTATTGCTTTTAGCTATCTTAATTAAAATTAAATCATGCAATTCAATAAATTTAACAATACTTTCAATTTTATGGAGTTTAGTTAGTTTACCAGTAACATTCAAAACTAAATTTATTTTTGCAAAAGACTTAGCTTTATAAATTTTCATTTAAGAATTATTTAGACCTTCTACGATTTTAATATTTATTTGTTTTCTAATATCATCGTCGGTATCATCTAATTTTAAAACGTAGTTCCAGAAATACCTTGCTTGAATATTTCTATTCAACTTCCACAAAATATCACCATAATGATCATTAACAGTCGGATCCTCCGGCATTAATTCAACAGCTTTTCTAATATATTTTTCTGCCTCAAGATAATTTTCTATCAAGTAATATGCCCACCCTATCGAGTCTGCTATATAGGGATCATTACTTCTAAGATCATAAGCTTTTTCCAACATTTCCATTGCCTCATTAATTTTATAATCACGTTCTAACCATGAATATGCCAAGTAATTTAAAACATAAGCATCATCTTGATTAATTTTAAGTGAATGTTTCAAGTCTTTATCTGCTTTTTGATAATTACCTAATCGTTCGTAACTACCACCTCTTCTATATAATAAATCAGATTTAATTCTTGAGTCGACACTCAAAGATGAGATGATTTCAGTATAGTATTTAATTGCCTTTTCATATTTTTTTGAATTTTTGTAAAAATTCGCAACATCAAAAAGCATTCTAACA
>ERZ802822.1513-NODE-1513-length-14141-cov-7.742605_pt1 | contig 14141 bp, 10 predicted proteins | sample MGYA00345649_ERZ802822 | MGnify/ENA primary metagenome ERZ802822 (study PRJEB30503, sample SAMEA104212359) | marine metagenome | biome: Westerlies Biome; feature: [SRF] surface water layer (ENVO:00010504) within the epipelagic zone...; material: water...
ATCGATAATGACCTGACCACCATTAAGCAAATTGCTGTCGTTCACGCTGTCGTCCCCCTAGGTAATGATGATTTTGTGTCATGATGGTTGGGTGTCATGGTGATTGCGGCTGTGATGGGTTAATTTTTAACATTATGCTCCATCATCAGGTTAAAGCCTGACACCAGATCATTAAAACGCTCGCCCAAAATGGTGATATGTTTGCGCATGGTCTCGACAGCGTATTGGACATCCCCATCGCGGATTGCCGCCAGAATGATATCATGTTCTTCCATTGACTCATTCATGCGGCCGCGCACCCGCAATTGTAACCGCCGAAACGGGCGCAGCCGGTCATGCAGCCGCTGGGCTTCATTCGCCAGAAAGCTGTTGCCCGACATTTTGTATATTTGCCGGTGTAATTTGGCATTTAATTCATAATAGCCTTTGATATCACCATCGGCCAAAGCCGCTCGGCAGGCCTCATTTGATGCTGTCAGGGCGGTGATATCTGCGCTGCTGGCGCGGCGTGTTGCCAGCCGCACGGCCATACATTCAAGCTCGGCCATAACCTCAAACATCTCGACAATTTCGGACAGGCCGGGGGCGCGGACAAAGGTGCCACGGCGCGGCAAATGTTCGGCAAGGCCGGATTCGGCCAGCCGCTGCAAGGCCTCGCGCACGGGTGTTCGCGACACCCCGTAATGCCCGGAAAGTTCCGCCTCGTCCAGACGTTTGCCTATGCCCAATTCGCCTTCAATAATACGCTGTTCTAGTGAATCCCTGATCTTAGCTGATGGAAGTCTGGTCATTAACAGCCCTTTCACACACCTCTTAATTTGCCGGTTTAGTATCTTCTAAATAGCTGTCAAGAACAAGCGCGACATGCTTGGCGGTGCGGTTTGTGCCATCTTTAATTTGACAGCGGCATGATGTGCCGTCGGCGATCAGCAAATCGTCTGCATCCGCCTTGCGTATGGCTGGCAGCAAATTTTCATTCGCCATCTGCATTGAGATATCATAGCTTTCGGCGCCATAACCAAAAGCCCCGGCCATGCCGCAACAGCTGGACTCAATCGGTGTCACATCCAATCCGTCAATCCATCCCAAAACTTCTTCAATTGGCCGCACCGCGTCAAATGCCTTTTGATGACAATGACCATGCAACAACGCTTTGCCAGCTGCTTTTTTCAGTGGCAGGGCGGGTTTATCACGGGCGAGTAATTCTTCAAATGTCATCGCCATCCCGGCCACGATGCGTGATGCCTCATCATTCAATAATGCCGGCAATTCGTCGCGCAGGGCAAGCAGGCAGGATGGCTCCAGCCCGACGATTGGCACACCGGCCGTGGCAAAAGGCATAAAGGTTGTGACCAGTCGGTTGGCCTCGCTGCGGGCCCGCTCAACCATGCCGGTCGATAAAAATGTTCGGCCGCAACATAACGGCCGGTTGCTCTGTTCGGGCATTGGTGCAAAAACCGCATAGCCAGCAGCCTGTAACACACGCACGGCAGCGCGCAAATTTTCCGGCTCTAAATAGCGGTTAAAGGTATCGGCAAACAAAATCACCGGGGTGCCGTCTGCCGCTGGCTGGGGGGGTAGTTCGTCCTGTCTGAACCAGTTCCGCTGCCATTTTGGCAGGGGACGTTTCGCGGTAAAGCCGGTAATTTTTTCGCTGAGCCAGGCGGCACCTGGAAGCAGATCACGCAAGCGCAACAATGGTGCCAGCGCGGCCGCATAAGGCGCATAATCAGGAAGATAGGCAATCAGCTTGTCATGCCACGACAAACCGTGTTTTTCGGTTTGCAGGGCGGTCACCTCAATTTTCATCCGTGCCATATCGACGCCGGTCGGACATTCGCGTTTGCAGGCTTTGCAGGAGACGCACAGCTTCATGGTATCGGCCATGGCGGGGCTGGCCAACGCATCGGGGCCAAGCTGGCCGGACAATGCCAGCCGCAGGCTATTGGCCCGGCCACGCGTCGAATCAGCTTCATTCCGCGTCACCCGGAATGACGGGCACATCACCCCGCCATTCAATTTGCGGCAGCTGCCATTATTGTTGCACATCTCAACAGCGCCCTGCAGCCCGCCAGCTGCCCCCGGCCAGGCTGACCAGTTCAGCTTGGTGGGGAATGAATTCACCTTATATCCCGGCGCAAAACGAAACAAATGGCGGTCATCCATTTTCGGAGCATTGGTAATTTTACCCGGGTTCATGATATTTTGCGGATCAAACAGTTTTTTGACATCGGCAAACAGCCCGGCCATGCGGGGGCCAAACATGATTTCATTAAATTCCGACCGGGCAATGCCATCCCCATGTTCGCCGGAATGCGACCCGCCATAGCGCTTGACCAGCGCAAACGCTTCTTCAGCAATACCGCGCATCGCTGCTACATCTTCGCCGCGCTTCATATTCAGCACCGGCCGGACATGCAGACAGCCAACCGAGGCATGCGCATACCATGTGCCCGTGGTGCCATATTTCTCAAAAATACGGGTGAGCTGATCGGTATATTCGGCCAGATCGCTTAATTCGACAGCGCAATCTTCAACAAAGGATACCGGTTTCGCCTCATCCTTCATTGACATCATGATATTCAGGCCCGATTTGCGCATTTCGGTGATGCGCGATTGGTCTCCGGCCTCGGTCAGCGTGACCACACCGCCGGTGTCGCTGGCTGGCTTGTCCCAGCCATAGCCAAGCGCGGCCATCATGCTGTCAAGTTCGGCCAGCTTTTGCTGATTGACCGCGGCATCGCTCTCGGCAAATTCGACCACAAGCAGGGCGGCCGGGGTGCCGTGCACATACCGCTCAACAGTTGGTTTGAAAAGCGCAATAGACCGGGCCAGATCGAGCATGGTGCTATCGATTAATTCCACCGCCACCGGGTCTAATGTCACAAGATGCTGGGCGGCATCCATGGCTTTGTAAAAGGTTGGAAAATGGCACACACCCATGACCTTGCGTGCGGGGAGCGGGGACAGTTTCAAGGTGATGGTTTTGGAGATCGCCAGCGTACCTTCCGAGCCAACCAGAAGATGCGCTAAATTGATGCCGTCGCCAGCTTTGCCATCGGGCCGCAGCGCCATCGCGTCAGGCATCAGCGCGTCAATATTATAGCCACCAACGCGGCGCAGCACTTTTGGGAATTTTTCACTTATTTCAGCCTGATTATCGCGGCCGAGCGCTAGTAAATCTGGCAGGATATCGCCAAACCGGCCTTGCGGCATGGCCTGATCCGGGTGCAGCTTGCCAAAAGATGCCAGACTGCCATCGCCAAGCCAAGCGTCAATCGCCAGAACATTGTCGCGCATAATCCCGTAACGTATCGATCGCCCGCCACATGAATTATTCGCCGCCATACCGCCGATGGTCGCCCGGCTGGAGGTGGAGACATCAACCGGAAACCATAAGCCATGCGGCTTTAATTGCCGGTTCAAATCATCCAGAACAATGCCAGGCTCAACAACGCATTGCCGGTTTTCAACATCAAGCTCAATGATTTTGTTTAGATGTTTGGTCGTATCAATGACGATGGCGTGATTAACCGTCTGCCCGCATTGCGAAGTGCCACCCCCACGCGGCAGCAACGGCGTACCGGTATCGCGGGCAAATGCCAGACAGGCGACAATATCGTCATAGGTTTTCGGGATGACCACCGCATGCGGCATCATCTGATAAATCGATGCGTCAGTGGCATAGCGGCCGCGGTTAAAACTATCTTCGAATAATTCACCAGACAATGATCGGCGAAGCCGCTCAAAATCGTGATAATTGCCGCCATCTGCCATAATTCACCCTAAATTCTAGTATACAAGAACAGCTTAAAAATATACATAATGCGCGTGCGGCACAATAGCGTTATCACCAGATCACGCGTGCCTTTTATTAGGATGGTAATTGGAGAGTTTTTTATGTCTACACCGCATGCCGCTGGGCGTCATTTTCTGCAGATTCCCGGTCCCACCAATGTGCCGGATCGGGTGCTGCGGGCGATGGATTATCCGACAATAGATCACCGGGGGGCGCAATTCGCCGCGATTGGCAAGCAATGTCTGGACGGTATGAAAAGTATTTTCAAAACCACCAGCCCAGTGGTGATCTATCCGGCATCGGGTACTGGCGCATGGGAAGCGGCGCTGGTGAATCTGTTGCAAGAGGGTGATCTGGTGTTGATGGTTGAAACCGGCCATTTCGCAACATTGTGGCAAAAGATGGCGACAAATCTGGGTCTGGAGACTGAATTTTTGCAAACTGACTGGCGCCGTGGGGTTGATCCGCAAGCCGTTGAAGATCGTTTGCGCGCCGATGGTGACGGAAAAATCAAAGCTGTCTGTGTTGTGCATAATGAAACCTCTACCGGGTCAACCTCACCAATCGGCGCGGTGCGCGCGGCCATTGATGCGGCTGGTCATGACGCGCTGTTGCTTGTTGACACCATTTCATCGCTGGCATCGATTGACTATCGGCATGATGAATGGGGCGTTGATGTCACTGTGTCTGGTTCGCAAAAAGGCCTGATGTTGCCGCCCGGACTGTCGTTTAACGCGGTGTCGGAAAAGGCGCTGGCGGTTTCACGGAACGCTGGTATGCGGCGCTCATACTGGGACTGGTCTGATCAGATTGCCGCCAATGAGGGTGGGGCCTTTCCCTATACCCCAGCAACCAATTTGCTGTATGGGCTGGCCGAGGCGATTGACATGCTGCATGAAGAAGGTCTCGATGCGGTCTTTGCCCGTCATGACCGACATGCCGCCGCTACTCGGCGCGCTGTTCAAGCATGGGGGCTTGAGGTTTTATGTCAGGAGCCACGCGATTTTTCCAGCTCGCTGACGGCTGTGTTATTACCAGATGGACATGATGCAGATGCTTTTCGGGCTGGGGTCTTAAAAAAATTCAATATGTCGCTTGGTAATGGTTTGTCAAAGCTGGCTGGCAAAGTATTCCGTATAGGGCATCTCGGTGATTTTAATGACTTAATGTTGTTGGGAACTCTGAGCGGTGTCGAAATGGGTTTGTCGCTTGCTGATATTCCACATCAAAAAGGCGGTGTTGATGCCGCCATGCTTATGCTTAATGAAAGCTAGTTGCTGTTCTGGTTTTACTGTCCATTGATCAGAAAGACTACATAGTTAGGACAAAAAAAGGAGGAAGAAATGAAAAAAATAATTAGTGCTGTCTTGGCGACTTGGATGGGAGCGGTCATCGCAACATCTGCGACTGCTGCTGACCTTGTGTTAAAATTTGGTCATGTTGGCAAACCAGGATCATTGTTTGATTTATCGGCAAATGAATTTGCAAAAATAGCAAACGCTAAACTTGCAGGCAAAGCTGAAGTTCAAGTTTTCGGGTCTAGTCAGTTGGGCAAAGACAAAGAACTTCTGCAAAAGCTTAAGTTGGGACAAATACATTTTTCACTGCCTTCATCAGTAATGTCGTCTGTTGCTGATGAATTTGGCGTGTTTGAAATGCCATACATAATCCAAAACCGGGATCACATGAAACGGGTGCAGCAAGGGCTTGGTGATACATTCCAAAAGGCGGCTGAATCAAAAGGGTATCATATTCTAGCGTACTGGGAGAACGGCTTCAGGCACATTACAAACAACACGCGCGCCATTAATGTTCCTTCAGATTTGCAGGGCATAAAGCTTCGGACGCCAAAAGGTGCGTGGCGTGTAAAAATGTTCAAATTATATGGCGCAAATCCAACACCAATGTCTTTCTCAGAAGTCTTTACCGCCCTGCAAACGGGCGTCATCGATGGACAGGAAAACCCTTACGCACAAATTGCCTCGGCAAAATTTCAGGAAGTTCAGAAATATTTGTCGATTACGGGTCATGTCTATACCCCAGGCTATTTGCTAACGTCAAAGTCTGGGTTCGAGAAGTTGCCAGCAGATGTCCAAAGTGCACTTCGTGAGGCAGCAACTGAAGCGCAAGCCTTCGTCTATAGTACAGCTGCTCGACTTGAGGGTGAATTGCTCGCGGTCATTAAAGATGCAGGTGTTGCGGTAAATACCGCAGACAAAGCAGCATTTATTGCAGCGTCCAAGCCAATATATGACGATTATGCTTCGTCTGTTAAAGGTGGCAGTGAGTTGATTGCAAAGGTGCAAAAAGCTGCAAATTGAATCGTCACCTTTCATCCGACGTAGTTTTTAAACTTCGTCGGATGATGCATCTGTAAAATTTTGTGTTAAATTTTTAATTGAATTTTTTTTGGTAGAGGAATCTATCCGAGGGAGAGGGGCTCGTGTTTTTGCAATCTCTGGCCGTTATGCAAACTTACATGGAACGTATCCTTGAATGGTTTCTGATTTTTTTGATGGTGCTTCTGACGACGGTAGTTCTGGTTGCAGTGCTCTACCGGATGGCTGGCGACTCCTTGTCTTGGTATGATGAGGTTGCTGCAATATTGTTATCATGGGTAACGTATTATGGAGCATGTTTGGCCGCATTAGAAAGAAAACACATTGGTGTTGATTCAATCCTACTGTCACTTCCTTCAAATTGGCGCATTTTAGGCGTAATCATTGCAGAAGTTTTTGTAATTGGCTTCTTTGTACTGATGGCATGGGCTGGCATTAAGGTATTGCAAATTCTCGAGGGTGAAACTCTGGTCAGTCTCACCTGGGTCCCCATCCAGCTTACTCAATCGGTAATTCCCGTAACAGCATTGCTGTTCATTGTCTGCGAACTAATGAGTTTGCCGCCCTATATCAGAGCGGTTGTCGCGGGCAGATCATTGAATGATCATTAGGAAGACAGACAATGCTAATACTCTCTATTTTTATATTTTTGATTTTTCTCATTTGTTTGAATGTGCCAATTGCCTTTTCTTTAGCACTGGCGGGCGTTTTTGGGCTTTATATGACAGAGGGCGCAGGTTCGTTGGTGACAGTTGCACTGGACATGTATGATGGGTCCACCAAATTTTCCTTAATCGCTATTCCTATGTTTGTGCTAGCCGGAGCTATTATGAACGCTGGTGGGGTAACCAAGCGCTTGATTGAATTTGTGGCGGCATTGATCGGGGCGGTCCGTGGCGGCTTGTCAATGGTATCAATTGGTGTTTCTTTGTTTTTTGCGGAAATTTCTGGTTCCGCCGTTGCAGATGTTGCTGCGTTGGGATCAATTCTAATTCCTGAGATGAAAAAGCGTGGCTACGGTGCACCCTTTGCAGCTGCAGTTACCTCCTCGTCTGCTTCACTTGCTATAATCATACCGCCTTCTATACCGATGATTCTATATGCCGTTTCGGCTAACACCTCTGTTGAACAGCTTTTTGTCGCTGGCTTTCTGCCAGGAATTATGGGTGCGGTAGGCATGATGGGCGTCTCATGGTGGTTTGCTCGTCGTTATAACCTTCCGGTTGAGGAAGCCTTTAATCTAAAACGTTTACGCAAAGCTGCGGCCGATGCTGGCCCAACATTTTTGCTGCCAATCATCATTCTTGGGGGCATTTTTGGTGGATATGTAACGGCAACTGAGGCAGCTGGTCTGGCAGTGCTTGCCGCCATTGGTGTTGGAATGTGGTACCGCGAAGTAGATTTCTCTCAGTTGCGACGGGCCATGCTTGAAGGTGGAATGCAAACAGCTGTTGTTATGGTGCTTGTTGCGGCGTCGGTATTGATGGGCGGTTTTTTGACACGAGCGCAAATTCCACAAGACCTTGCGGCGCAAATGATTGCTTTCACTGACAGCAAATATCTGATCCTGCTAATCCTTAATGTATTTTTTTTGGTAATTGGTTTCTTCTTGCATTCTGCTGCTGCTATAATTTTGGTTGTCCCGATTGTTGTGCCCCTCATCCAACAAGTAGGCATTGACCCGGTGCATTTTGGGCTGGTTGTGACTCTTAATTTGGCAATTGGCCAGCAAACACCACCGGTAGCTTCGGTTCTTATCACTGCATCTTCAATTGCGAAAGCCAACATCTGGGATGTATCAAGAGTAAACCTCCCTTTTATATTGGTGTTGTTCAGCGTGTTGATGGTTTGCACCTACGTTCCAGTTATTCCCATGTTTTTGGTTGAGCTATTTTATCGCTAGGTTTTTTCTATGAAAGATAAACTTCAAGAATTATTACTCTCTCAAAATGAGGGTGTTTTAACTATCACTTTGAACCGGCCTGAAGCGCGAAATGCACTGACTTTTGAGATGTACAAAAATCTTGAGAGTATTTGCAAAAAGGCTGGCACTGTAAATGATCAGCAGGGCATTAAAGTCATTATCATTGCTGGCGCTGGCGATAAGGCCTTTGCTGCGGGCACGGATATTGGACAGTTTACCGAATTTAAATCGATTGATAATGGGCATGATTATGAAGCGGAGATTGATCGAGTTATCACCTCAATAGAAGCCTGTCAGGTGCCGGTGATCGCGGCATTACATGGTGCAGTGACCGGCGGCGGGTTAATAATAGCGGCGGCAGCGCACCTGCGCCTAGCCAGCGCCGATGTAAAAATTGGCATGCCAATTGCCCGGACGTTGGGCAATTGCCTGGCGGTCAGTAATCTGCGCCGTTTAGTGGCATTATTTGGCGAGGCGAGGGTAGCCCATATGATTTTAACTGCCGAGTTACTATCGGCTGATCAGGCACTGGCAAGCGGTTTTGTGCACGATGTTCTGGATGATCACGAAACTCTTATTCAACGGGCCACAGAACTGGCACAGCGTTTGACACGGATGGCGCCATTAACCATTCAGTCCAGCCTTGAGGGTTTGCGGCGCTTACGGCATGCGATCGCTTGTCCGGATGATGCCGATCTGATTGAAGCCTGTTACCAGAGTGATGATTTTGCCGAGGGTGTTGCGGCCTTTCTGGAAAAACGCAAACCAGAATGGCGTGGTCGCTAGGCAGCAGATCAGACTTGTGGTTTGTTCAGACTGGCAGTCTGTTCAGACTGGTAATTTGTTTAGCGCACTGATCATCGCGCGAATTGGCGCCATGGTAATCGATGTGTCAATGCCAACACCATAGAACGATTGCTGACCCGCATCGGTTTCGACGGTCAGCTCAACATAGGCTGCGGCCTCGGCTTTTGACGTCGCCGAACGGGTGTTCTGGCCAAAATCAGCAAGCCGGAAACTCAGATCAAATTCTTTACGCATGGCGTCAACAAATGCTGAAACCGGGCCATTACCGATGGCCGATACAACGATATCTTCACCGTTATGACGAATTGTCGCTGTGATCCGTTCTGCCTCGCCGGAACGGGTGGCGCGGCTTGACTCAAAAGTGACCAGTTCAAACCGGCCTGTTGGCATGATGTAATATGCGCTGGCCAGTTCCCAGATACGCTGACTGGTGATTTCCTTGCCGGTTGTGTCGGCTTCTTGCTGCACCAGTTTGGAAAATTCAATCTCGGCACCGCGCGGCAGCCGCACATGATGATCAACTTCCAGCAGATAGGCGGCGCCGGCCTTGCCAGATTGCGAATTGACCCTGATGATGGCTTCGAAAGTACGGCCAATATCACCCGGATCAATCGGCAGATAGGGCACTTCCCAAATATCCTGATTGGCATCAGCCAGCGCCTCAACACCTTTACGAATGGCGTCCTGATGGCTGCCGGAAAATGCCGTATGCACCAGCTTGCCAGCATAAGGGTGGCGCTCGTGAATGGGCAGCTGATTACAAAATTCAGCTGTTTCAATCAGCTTGTTGATATCGGAAAAATCAAGATGCGGGTCAACGCCCTGGGTGAACATGTTCAGCCCCAATGTCACCAGATCAACATTGCCGGTGCGCTCGCCATTGCCAAATAAGGTGCCCTCAACCCGGTCGGCACCAGCCATCAGCGCCAGTTCGGTGGCAGCAACCGCGCAACCGCGGTCATTATGTGGGTGCAATGACAAAATCACCGTATCACGTTTGCTGAAATGACGATGCATCCATTCAATCTGATCGGCGTAAATATTCGGCGAAGACATTTCAACGGTTGCCGGCAGATTAATGATTGTCGGCTTGTCGGTTGTCGGCTGCCATACATCCATCACCGCTTCACACACATCCAAGGCATAATCCAGTTCGGTGCCGGTAAAGCTTTCCGGGCTGTATTGCAGGCGCAAATGTTCGGCGCCGGCTTTGGCCAGACTCTCGGCGACCATTTTGGCGCCATCAATCGCAATTTGTTTAACCCCGTCACGGTCGCTTTTGAAAACCACCCGCCGCTGTAATGTTGAGGTTGAATTATACAGATGCAAAATCGCATTCGGCGCGCCACGCAGCGAGTCAACGGTGCGCTGGATCAGCTCTTCGCGCGCCTGTGTCAAAACCTGAATGGTGACATCATCCGGGATATGCCCACCTTCGATCAGCTCACGCAGAAAGTTAAAATCTGTGTCAGATGCGGCTGGAAACCCGACTTCGATTTCCCGAAAACCCATTTTCACCAGCATCTTGAACATCATCATTTTGCGGGCGCTGTCCATCGGCTCGATCAACGCCTGATTGCCATCGCGTAAGTCAACCGAACACCATACCGGTGCCGTATCGATACGGCGATCCGGCCATTCACGGTCGTCCAGCTTTGGCCCGATGAACGGGCGGTATTTTTCATGGCGCAAGCTTGGCATTGATCCTGTATTTCCCTTATGCAACCAATCTGGTTGCGGTTTTTGTTTCACCGGCCGGTTATCATGCACGACCATTGTCGTTACTATAGTGGTTAGCAAACGCGATAAACAGGCAAAAAACACGAAAACGGCATGCGTCATCGTCAATAAAAGCGGTATTTAACAAGATTTTGGTGTATAGGAAAGCCGTGACCCGTTTTTATTGCTGTTTTTGTGCCCCTATGAAAGCTATCAGATCACTCCTATGACCGACATTTCCCATATCAGAAATTTTTCCATCATTGCGCATATTGATCATGGCAAATCAACCATTGCGGACCGGCTGATTCAGTCTTGTGGTGGTTTGGCAGACCGCGAAATGAAACAGCAGGTGCTCGATAATATGGATATTGAGCGCGAGCGCGGCATCACCATCAAAGCGCAAACCGTCCGGCTTGATTACAAGGCCAGGGATGGCCAGACATATGTGCTGAATCTGATGGATACGCCTGGGCATGTGGATTTCGGCTATGAGGTGTCACGCTCTTTGAGTGCCTGTGAAGGGTCGCTGCTTATCGTTGATGCCTCACAAGGGGTAGAGGCGCAAACATTGGCGAATGTCTATCAGGCGATCGACGCTGACCATGAAATTGTGCCGGTGTTAAATAAGATTGATTTACCAGCTGCCGAACCGGAGCGGGTGAAAGAGCAGGTCGAAGAGGTGATCGGCCTTGATGCCAGCGATGCGATCGCTGCATCGGCCAAAACCGGTGAAGGCATCGCGGATATTTTAGAAGCGCTTGTCACCAAATTGCCGGCGCCGGTTGGTGACAGTGATGCGCCTTTGCAGGCATTGCTTGTTGATAGCTGGTATGATGCCTATCTCGGCGTTATGACATTGGTGCGGGTGCGCCATGGGGTGCTGAAAAAAGGTATGAAGATCCGCATGATGGCAACCGGCGCGACACATGTGATCGAACGTGTTGGCGTGTTTGCGCCGAAACCGGTGGCGCTTGACGCTTTGGGGCCGGGTGAAATTGGCTTTATCAATGCCGGGGTCAAACGTGTTGCCGATGCCAAGGTTGGCGACACCATCACCGAAGAGCGCCGCCAGTGTGACGCGGCTTTACCCGGGTTTGCGCCGTCGGTGCCGGTGGTGTTTTGCGGATTGTTTCCGGTGGATACGAATGATTTTTCCGGGCTGCGCGAAGCGTTGGAAAAACTGTCATTGAATGATGCATCTTTCAGCTTTGAGGCCGAAACATCGGCGGCGCTTGGCTTTGGCTTTCGCTGTGGATTTTTAGGGTTGTTGCATATGGAGGTCATTCGTGAACGGCTGAGCCGTGAATTTGACCTTGATTTGATCTCTACCGCCCCGTCGGTTGTCTATCAGATGGAAATGACCGATGGCAAACGATTTGACCTGCATAATCCGGCTGATATGCCGGATGTCACGCGGCTTGCCTCAATTGAAGAACCTTGGATCAAGGCAACGATTATGACACCGGACGAGTTTTTAGGGCCGGTATTGACATTATGTACCGAACGCCGCGGTGAACAGCTCGATCTGACCTATGCCGGCAACCGCGCCATGGTGGTTTATCGGCTGCCGCTGAACGAGGTTGTTTTCGACTTTTATGACCGGTTGAAATCAATCACCCGCGGCTATGCGAGTTTTGACTATACGCTTGATTGTTATCGACCGGGTGATCTGGTCAAAGTATCGATTCTGGTGAATGGTGACCCGGTTGATGCGCTATCGATGATCGTGCATCGCGATCAGGCAGAAAGCAAAGGTCGGGCGATTTGTATGCGGCTCAAGGATCTGGTGCCACGACAAATGTTCAAAGTGGCGTTGCAGGCGGCGATTGGTGGCAAGGTCATTGCGCGTGAGACAATCGCGGCGCTGCGCAAGGATGTCACCGCAAAATGCTATGGCGGTGATATCTCGCGCAAGAAAAAGCTGCTTGAAAAGCAAAAAGAGGGAAAGAAAAAGATGCGCCAGTTTGGAAAAGTCGACATCCCGCAAAATGCGTTTTTCGAGGCCCTGAAAATGGGTGATAATTAACCCCCCGCAAAACCAGCTGGCAGGGGGCTGCGACCCTTACAAAAGGTGAGCGTGTGATTGGAGAGCGTGTGGCGGGTTAGCGTGATAGCGCGCGTTTTGACGGGCGACCATGCCGCTGTTTGGGTCTTCCAAAAAACCATAAAACGCCGCACAAAACACAGCCGATAAGCCCGGCCGGCCATCCCAAAAAACTTGCGATCAGCGGATGCCACAAAAACGGCGTGCAGTCGAGCGCAATAAACAGGCCGCAAGGGTCGATAAAACGGCTGACAACAGCTTCGCTTACCTGCAGTGAGCCGCTGTGCAGATCATGCCAGATTCTGCCGAGTGGCTTACTGGCGTTGGACGGGGCGCTCAAATCCTGCCAAATCACCAAACTTGTCATGCCAGCGCAAGTAACCGCCAGTATGCGAAGCAAGAGTCTAAACATGATCCCAGCATGATCTGTGCCGTTATGCGATGCAAGTAAAAACAGCGCCGCACAAGCATACCGGCATATGCTGGTCTGGCACTGGTCTGGCACTGGCGCCGCCGGATAGAGTTGAAAACCCCGTACGCACCTGATAGATTGCCGCCAGCTTGACTGCCAGTTTTTAGGGGCGGTTTTTCGTCGGAGGGATGGCCGAGTGGTTTAAGGCGCACGCCTGGAAAGCGTGTTGAGGTTAACGCCTCTCCGGGGTTCGAATCCCCGTCCCTCCGCCACATCGCACCACATGTCACACTGGCAAGCCGCGCCATAGGTCAACGGGCATCATTTTGCGCTTTGACTCTATCGTGATAAGCTTCTTAAAATCAACGCTACGCATGTAGCGCGCAAGTTGTGATCAATCGCCGGAGCCCACCATGAAGTTTCGTGTTTTTTTCCTATTGAGCGTCATCCTATCGCTATCTTCCGCTGCTTCGGCATTCGCCGATGCGCAGATCATCTGCCGTGTCAAATCAGTCGGACAACGTGTGTTCATGCTCGATAGCGGCATTTTCTCGAGCAATGTACTCTATAAGAATAAATCTGGCGATTTTGTCGATTGGTGTCCCGAGAATGATGTGCAAAGCCTGTCTTTTGGGCGCAATATGGCGATTTGTAAATTTTCGGGGCTGCGTCTTGGCAATACTCTGGCATGGGGCGAGACGGTGATTGATTTTGCCGAGCCGTCCTGGAAAAGACGTTACCGGCACGCCAAATTAGGCCAGTCGTGGAAAGAATCGCAACCCGGTGGCCGCGAGCGTGCCACCTGTAAACCGCTATAGCGCGGCCTTAATATGATCTAGGTAACTCCAGCACATGCTCGGCAATATAGCTGAGGATCAAATTGGTCGAGATGGGCGCCACCTGATAGAGCCGGGCTTCGCGGAATTTGCGCTCAACATCATATTCCTCGGCAAAGCCAAAACCGCCATAGGTTTGTACGCAGATTTCGGCGGCCGCCCATGACGCATCGGCACAGAGCAATTTTGCCAGATTGGCCTCTTCGCCGGGGTTTTCGCCAGCTTCATAAAGACGGATCGATTCGGCCAGCATCAATT
>ERZ802822.1515-NODE-1515-length-14107-cov-11.385388_pt1 | contig 14107 bp, 5 predicted proteins | sample MGYA00345649_ERZ802822 | MGnify/ENA primary metagenome ERZ802822 (study PRJEB30503, sample SAMEA104212359) | marine metagenome | biome: Westerlies Biome; feature: [SRF] surface water layer (ENVO:00010504) within the epipelagic zone...; material: water...
CCTCCGCTGATCATGTCGTCTCCACTTCCGCCAATAATGATGTCTTCCCCAGTTCCACCAAATAGTTGCATCGATTGCGATTCTGAGGCAATTGCAATGCGGTCATCACCGCTACCAGCATCGACTATTGAGCCAATAGCATCATCCATCTCGATGCGATCATCCCCTGACCCGCCATGGAGAACGCTGTTTATCACCGAGCCGTTGATTTCATCATCACCGGTGCTCGTGTTGATATAGGAGTCAACGATTCCTCTTGATGTGTCGACGTGAATTGCTTCACCGCTCACTTGACCTTCAACAATATCATTTCCAGCACCTGTATTAATAGCGCTATTATTGATTCCAGCAGATTGTGAGAGTGTTTGTGCTAGATCACCATCTGTATCTAGTGTCTCATCAAAAGACTCATTTAATGTGAGATCTTGTTTGGCTATTCCTCTCACTACATCGGCACCTTTCCCTAAAACGATATTGCTGTCGTTTAAGCCCATGGCAACAAACTCATCAAGTTCTGCGCCTGTAAAGCCACTCCAGGATGAGAAGTCTGCTTCGATGACGGCTTCTGCTTCAATGATATTAGCGCCATCGCCATCGCCAAATATTGTTGTGCCTTGTATCCCATAACTACTGGCACCTGTCATGGTTTCTGTAACTTCAACCTCACTACTTGCATCCAGCGTACTGCTCTCTTCGCCATCAAGCATGATGACAGTATTGTCTACACCTTGAATATCTTCTGAGTCCAAGTCACTTGGATTGTAAATCTCAAAATTGATCGAGGAATAAGTATCGGAGTCAACAAATCCTTCTCCAATCAGATTGATATCCGTATCGTTGATACCGATGGAATGCGCTTCCATCCACTCAATCATGCTGGTTTCACTTTGCCCGCTCAATTGAGCAGTGGCCAAGGCATCAGCCTCCACATTGGAGGTGATCGTCAGTGTGGTTGTTGCATCTCCGTCATCTCCTTCAATGGCAGTTGCTAGTGACTCCGTATAGAGGATGTTGTCTGCTCCGTCATCGATGCCAAGAGCATCTGCAAAAGCTTCTATAACTAGTCCTTCTTCGGCTGCCGTTGTGAAATCTGCGTCACTCCAACCGACCGCTTCAGCGTTGGTTTGAATTCTGATTTCGCTTAGGTCGCTCTGTGATGTTGCTTCCGCCTCGATCTTCAGTTTTGCTCCTTCACCCGCTGTCACTTTGAGCAAACCATCAGGGTTAAGCGTTAGCAGCTCTGGATCCCAGTCGGATTCATGATGGCTACTGAGGCCATAGGCTTCGGCTTCTGCCAGAACCTGTTCAGCAACTGCATCACTGAAATTCAGGATGTCTGCAAGCTCAGCGTCGTGCTTTAAACCAACAGCCTCCGCATCCGCCCTGGACTGCAGATCGATCTGACCACCAACCTCTACTTGATTCGCCATTTCGACGGCATAGGAGCGAGAGTTCGCCACGGCCCGCTTGCCGTCATAGCTAGCCACTAGGTCCGCATCAGCGGAACCTTCGAAGTCCATCTCGAATAGGTTGAGTTCGCTGGCCATTGCCAACAATCCAAAACTGCTGTCCTAAGAAAAATACTCTTTAAAACGCTTACTTGCAAGCTCGTCAATAGGGTTTAGCCGTGTATATAGAGCTATACGAAATACGCTAACTGTATTCGCGGATGAATTGTTATTCTTGTAGTCAATAATGCATGAAGGTAGTGATGCAAAGCTATTTGCCAGGAGAAAATAGATTTAAGTCGATAAAAGTTTAATCTGAGTGGTGTATTGCTTGTTTCGCAATGCTTTTGAATGTATTGCTTTGTATGTGCAGCTGATTCGTGTCGCCTCAGGCTTTTATGGCCATGTATTGCCTTGATGTATATACGTATAGACTTGAATGCGTATATTAATTAGTATTGCTTATGAGTGGAACTTTTCTTTTTTCTTTTTGTTGGTGTTTTCCCATTGTGTTGCTCTATCTATACAAGCCCTTTGTGTCTTAGACCCTAGTGCTCATCTTCGATTTTTGAGATTCACAAGGCTTGCGAGCATTACGTCGCATTTAACTGTGTACCGAATGGCTTTTCTGTCTATACAGCTGCCGCCGAAAACCCTTGCCACCAGTGGCTTCTTGCTGTTGCTGAGAGGTTTCTTTTGCTGCTAGCTTCCAATTATTGGCGTCTCTGTTGGGAGCATGGCCCTTACAACCATCTCTAACAGCCCCTCTGTTCTTTATGGCAGCGGTAATGGGGAGAGCTACGGTTTTGCGCCTGGGGCCACCTATGTCTTTGGTGGTGGTGGAAACGACAATTTTTTAGCAAGCTCGAACTACACAGCTCTTTATAGCGGCGACGTTCAGGACTACGCCTTTACCGTTGCTATAGAAGACAACGGTAACGAGCTTCTCTTTATTGAAGACCTTCGGATTGGTTCACCAGATGGAGTGGATCGCTATGAGGGAGATAATGGCTCACTTGGATTTGGCTTTGATTCGAATGCCATTGCAGCCAACCAGGTTCTTGATCTGCGTTCAGCGCAGGATCTGAAAGCAGCCTTGCCCTCTGCTCCGAATAATCTTCCTACGGCAGTTCTTGATACCATTAGCTTGTCTGAAGACCAAGCTCTTGAATTTAATGTTGTTGCCAACGATATAGATCTTGATTCCGATTCTTTACGCGCTGTTGCTTTATATAATCCTCCTGGAAACTCAGGATCTGCTTCACTCGATTTTCAGGGAGATATCACCTATTCGGCTATCGGAAGCTTTGATTATTTAGGTCCAGGTCAGACTGCTACTGAGTCATTCACTTATATTGTTAGTGACGGACACGCAGGCTCTGATGAAGGATATGTAGACGTTACGATTACGGGTGCTAATGATGCTCCTATTGCTCGACCCGATCAGATCACCTTAAGTCAGGATCAGGCTCGTACCTTTAGCCCACTTCTCAATGATGAAGATGTTGATCAGGGTGATTCCCTTCGAATTGTTGAGGTTACTGGTCAACCTGGAAATCAAGGTTTGGTTGACATCAGTAGCGATGAATTAAGCCTCACTTATACGGCAGATGATCGGTTTGATAATCTTCCTGCTGGCCAAACCGGTTTCGAGTCCTTTTCTTATACCGTTGAAGACGATCATGGTGCTCGTGCTCAATCTGAGGTCAACGTCACAATCGTTGGCAATAATGATAAGCCTTCTGTTGTTGATGATTCTATAAGTCTCACTGAGGACCAGGCCCTTAAGTTTGATCCTGCGGTTAATGATACTGATGTTGATCAAGGTCAGACTGTAAGACCGAGCTCGGTTACACAGTCTTCTGGAAACAGTGGCGTTGCTGTTGTGGATCAGGATGGAAGTGTTACTTTTTCTGCCATTGGTAATTTTGACCACCTTGGTCAGGGTGATAGTGCTACTGAAGTCTTCTATTACACAGGCGTTGATGGATACGGTGGAAGTGACACTGCCACTGTTAGCGTTACCATTCAAGGTGTCAACGATGCACCTATAGCTCAGAGAGATCAGGTTATTGTTGGTGAGGACTCAAATCTCATCTTTAACCCTTCCGGTAATGACGTTGAATTAGATCAAGGAGACAACCTACGAACTGTTGATGTCTTTAATCCCACTGGTAATGCTGGAACCGCTTATTTATCAAGTGATGGTCAAGCTGTTTACGAAACCAATGGTGCTTTTGAATCCTTACCTGTAGGTGGACAAGCTACTGAAACTTTTTATTATGAAGTTTCTGATGATCAAAATAGTGTCGATCAAGGCCAAGTTGATATAACGATTAAAGGTGTTAACGATGCTCCTGATGCTCTTCCCGACACGGTATCAGTTTCGGAGGATCAGGCGATTGAAATTGATGTTATACAGAACGACACAGATGTTGACCAGGGAGATTCGCTTAACGTTCTGAGTGTTGTCAGTCCTTCTACAAATAAAGGCCAGGTTGTCTTCCAGGCGGGTCGTGTTATTTATAATCCTGTTGATCGGTTTGATGATATTCCCTTAGGCGGTTCCGCTAGTGAATCATTTGAATATACAGTCGCTGATGGTAATGGTGGATACGATAGTACATCTGTCACGGTAGAAATCCAAGGCGAAAATGATGCTCCTCAGGCAAGTTCTGATGCCTATCAGTTGAATCAGGGTGAGACTATTTCAGTTGATCCTGCTAGTAATGACACTGATGTTGACCGTGATGATCTTCTCAAGGTTTCTGAAGTCTCATCACGTCCTGGATCCATTGGTAGTGTCAATGTAGATCCTTCTGGTTCTGTCACTTACAGCGCTAGCACTGGTTTTGAATCTTTATCACAAGGTGAAACTGCCACAGAAACATTTGACTACACCGTTTCTGATCAGCATGGTTCTACTGATCAGGCGGAGGCTACTGTCACTATTGTTGGTGTTAATGACACTCCTGTTGCTTCTGATGATCAAATTGTTGTTTCAGAAGAGCAAATTCTAGAAGCAGCGGATACCTTGCTGTTAGCTAATGACACTGATGTTGATCATAATTCTCAGCTAAAGGTCTCAGGTGTCGTTGACAGCAGCTCCAATAATGGTGCATTGAGTTACACGTCGAGCTCTGGACGTGTTGTTTACAATCCTGTTGGTAAGTTTGATTATCTTGCTGAGGGTGATCAAGAGGCGACGACGTTCACTTACTCCGTTTCAGATGAGTATGGCGCCACTCATCAAGCTCAAGTTGATGTCACGATCACCGGTGTTAATGATGCGCCTGTGGCGAATCAGGATGCGGTTAGCGTTTTACAAAACGGTAGTTCTACTTTCGATCCTGCAGAAAACGATACTGATGTTGACTTAGGTGATACACGCCGTGTGACATCCGTCAGTAATCCAACTGCGAACTATGGCACAGCAGTTTTAGACCCTGTTACCGCACGAGTTACCTATTCCACGGGGTCAGGTTTTGATTACCTAGCTCATAATGAACAAGCTTCTGAAACCTTCAGCTACACGGTACAGGATCGTTTTAATGGTACTGATCAGGGTAATGTTGTTGTTACCGTTACTGGTGTCAATGATGCTCCCGAAGCTGTCGATGATGTCCAATACATCTCGGAAGATTCAAGTAAAACGTTTGACCCAACTCTGAATGATCGTGATGTTGATAACGGCGACGTTCTTCATCTTGCTTCTGCAGAGTTAGATTCTGGTGCCCGCGGTGAAATCGAAATTCTTGCCAATGGACAAATCCATTATGATTCATCCAATAAGTTTGATGAGTTGCCCCAAGGAAGTAGTGCAACTGAATCTCTGACGTATTCAGTTAGTGACCAGATGGGTTATCAGAGTGTTGGAACAGTTGATATTGTGATTACTGGTGTGAATGATGCTCCGGTTTCAAGTCGCGATATTCTTACATTCTTGGAAGATGTCAATGCGAATTCTATTTCCCAGGATTTACTTGCTAATGACACTGATGTTGATTTGGGTGATTCCGTCGTTGTTCGCGAGTTTGAAAATAATCATCCTATAAATCCGGTTCGCGACTCAGTGCTATCCCTTGTTGGTGGCGACCTAATCTTTAGCCCATCTGGCTATTACGATGACCTTAAGGAGGGAGAGATTGAAAATGCTTCTTTCACTTATTTTGCCCAGGATACATTTGGTGCATCTTCGGATCGTACGACAGTTGATGTCACTATTAAAGGTGTGAATGATAAACCAACACTTATTCCTTTCACTGACTTGTCAGTGACTGAATCAGGAGCTATAGATCAAATCGCTATCGCTGAGGTTGCTGTTGATGTCGACGAAGGAGATGTTGTTCGATTTGATGAACCCCAGCAATCGGCCGCGAATATCAACGGCTCCAATGGTGGTCGCTTTGTGGTATCTCCAGGAGGGTCTGAGATCGCGTTTGATCCAAGTGGTGATTTTGAATATTTATCTGACGGGCAAACCGCTGTTTCTTCATACCAGTTCCTGGTCCATGATTCCTATGGTGCTACCCAGGGTGGTGTTTTAAATGCTGTTGTTGTTGGTGAAAACGATTCTCCTGAGCTTCTCAACGATTATCCAATTATTTATCGTATTGGGGAAGATTTCTCCTCGACCACGTTAGATCTTGTTGCTGATGGAAGAGTGTTTGATGTGGACCAGGGTGATGTTCTTAAAGTAGACAAGGTTGAGGCCTCTGCACTCCTCGGACTAACGCTTGATCGTACTTCCGATCTTTCTAGCCTTGTGATCAGTAAAACGTCGTCTGATCAAACATATCAGGGTGTTTTGATTAGTGATTATGGATATGACGACTTTGATTCTTTGGATCATGGAGACACGCTTGTTCAGGATGTGACGTTGACGTTTATTGATGAAGCTGGCGAAACAGTTGAAGCGACAATGAAGTTTGAAATACAGGGTCGCAATGATGCTCCAATTCGTATTGATGGTGAATTTACTGATCTTGGTTGGCAGCCTTTAACAACTCCAACACGGATAACCCAAGATCAACTTATGGATTCTGCTTTTTATGATGTAGATGATGAGCCGCTTTCTGTTTCTGAAGTCGTTATCTCCTCTGGTGGTGGCACATTAACTGCTGTTGATGGTGAGCAGGGAGCGTGGGATTATATGCCTGAGTCGGCTGGAGATGTTTCGATTGCGTTTACCGTGACTGATGGTGATGCTGATCTCGCTGCAGTTGCCAACATGGTTGTTGTTCCACCTTTTCTTGGAGATGCGGGTGATCGCTATGTGATGTCTCAGTCGGATGATGGTTATTGGCAGGTCCAGGAATATGCTTCTGATCAGTTAGAAGTTGAGATTGGAAATGCAATTACATTGAATGATGGCCGTGGTAATTCCTATGGCGATCAGTTCCTTCCCGAGGGTTATACCCCTGTAGGATTTGATGCCGTCCATGTGAGTGGTGATCCCGAATCTGATGCCGGTAGTCAATGGAATTTCAATCTAGTTTTACGTGGTGATGATCCGATTACGGGAGAGAGTGGATATCGAGTTCAGTCTTTTGTTGAAATGGATTCTAGTGCTGATGGGTCAAGAGACGCTACCAGCCTGCGTAATGATGAAGTGATGACCTCTGCAGAGGTTGTGTTGTTGGAAACTGAACTTTTTCAGAATTACTCTGATGAAGATAATTGGAAGCAAGTTGATATGGATGGCGACGGACATCTTGGCTTGGATTTTGCCGGTGATATTTTGGCCCAGTCAGGTGATATTAAGGTGATTGATGCTGGCCCAGCCATGCTCTTGCATCGTGAGCAGGTAAGTGTTGATCAGAGTGGTGAGCTTGATTATGCACCTGTTGATCTTACGAATAGCGATATGTTGACTACAGCTGATGGATCCGATGTTTTTGAAGTGGATGGCTATCAAGCAGCAGCCGTTTCGAACCTTGATGGATACGATCAAGTGATTTTTGCTGGTGGCACTGCGAGTGCTCCTGATTACTCAACCCAGGCTTTTGAAGATAATGGGCAAGCTGTCGGTGTAAATCAAATCGTGAATTCGCAGGATTTTGAGCAGGCTACGCAACTTGGTGTGCAGGCCGATCAACAACAAGAAGCATTTGTAGCTGATTTAGTCTCCACTGCTGATCCTTCCTCCAATATTGCAGTTGACGTTACAGACCAAGTAAACGTCTAACTTCTAATTGGTTCAAGGATAAGCAGCATTTGTTGCTTTGATATATTGCACAACCATATATCTTCTTCTGGGCTTAGTTCGTTTGAATTTAGGATTCTTCCGTTGCTGTCTATTGCCACGATTCCTTTGATTACACTTGCTTGTATTGGTTTTAGTTCTGGGCGTTCATTTGATAGGGCTCTCATTAGAACCTGTGGATCTTCTGGTAATGGCGTCTCTGAAAATTCGGTAATTAATGATTCGCCATCACCTAAATTCCAACACAGCACTCTGAGCTGCCATATTACTTTCCAGGATATTTCGCGCTGCATCATTGCTTGGCTGTGACTACTCTATTGCTACGCTACCAGAAGCTAAAGTCTCTTCTGAGTTAACAGCAGAGTCCGGAATTGCTGCTGATGCTCCATCATTGCTGGAGCTATCTTGTTGTGTACTTATAGCGGTTTGGCTTCCAAGTTGTGTCGCCTCGCTGAAGGACTGTGAGCTTGCAACTTGTTCAGTGCTTACTGTTTGCTCGCTAACTTGTATGCTCTCGGTTGTAATGTCAGCCACGTTCCCGTCTTGGCTTAAGTTGGCGATCGTACGTGAGCCTTGACTCCAATCGCCGTTGGAGTCAAAGAGTAGATCGCCAGTATCTGTTGCATAAGCTAATCGTGCGTTTGTGACTGTACCCATCGACAGGATGTTGCCCATCGTGTCAACGATCATTGATTGATCCATATCGGCAGAGCCGTCATTTGTAATCTCGTTTGCAGTGACGAACTCGAGCACTGTTCCTTCATCCAGACCTAATAGGTTGTTGCTTATCACAATCGAATCTCCTTCCGCTGCATTGAAGTCGTTGATTTGATCACTGCCCCTGAGCAAATCGACTGACTTGTACACAAATTGATCGGCGCCAGAACCACCTTCGAGCACATCATCACCAACTCCTCCATGGATGAGATCATCGCCAGATCCCCCTTGAAGTTGATCATTGCCAACTCCACCATGAAGCTCAGTATTGCTTGATGTTCCAGTCACGCTCAGTTGATCAGACCCAATTCCACCATCGAGGATCGAATCTTCACTCGCTTCTAGTGTGATCGCGTCATCGCCAATGCCTGTTTCGAAGCTGCTGTTGCTAGCCCCGCCTGTGATTTGATCATTGCCGACTCCCGTATCCACGTTGCTGTCTACAAATCCACTGGTTTTTGACAGGCCATCACCACTTGCATTGCCGATGACAACGTCATTACCTGTGCCGGTAATCACAGTTGAATTGATCATTCCACCGCCTTCTACATCCAAACTGCCCTCTTCATTGAGCATTTCAAACTGGTTGATTGCGCTTTTTGCTGTTCCCTCAACATGGTCATCGCCTGAACTTGTTGTAACTGATGCATTGCGCATTCCAATGCTGGCCAGGCTGTCGATCTCTTGGCTTTCCATGCCTTCCCAGCCTTCGAGATCAACGCTGAGATCAGCGTTTCCGCGAATGGTGCTTCCTTGCTGATCGTTGCTGCGAACATTGGTGTCTTCGATTGCGATTGCTGAAGCAGTCACTTCACGAAGATCGTCTGCACCGCTTACGTTGCTTCCCAGATCCGTAGCGCTAATGCTTGCATCGGCTTCCGCACCGATGGTGTTGTTGGTGCCGTTGCTCGTGATGTTTGCATTTTCGATGCCAACAGATTCTGCGGTGATGTTTCCTAGAACCATTTCAGCATTGTTGTCGCCAATAACATTGGCTTCTGCGCTTACTTTTGCGTAGGGATTGCCTGAAACAGTGATCGCTTCAGTTGCATTATCAGTTCCCTGCAGGCCGTAGGCGGTTGCGTCTGCTTCGATGGTGGAGATGATCTCTGCATTGCTTTGTGCTTCTGCAGTTGCATCGATATTCAAGGCGATATCTCCTTCGCCATCGGTCGTGACGCTCACGTTTTGGAAGCCAATAGCAACAGCATCGGCATCAGCTTCTGAACCAAGTGCGCCCTCTGCATCGGCACTCGCAAAGGCATCAATATCGACGCTGCCTCCATTGGTGCTGGTTAACTGCAGCAAGCCTGGTGCATCTGCATTCAGGAGTGCATCCAGTGATCCTTCATGTTCTATAGCGATTGCATTGGCTTGTGCCACGGCATCCGCAACATTGTCTTCTGTGAGGTTGAAGGCCTGATCCACAGCTTCTGCCATGGCTTCGGCACTTAAATCAAAACTGCCACCTGCTTTTAAAAGATCATTGTCTGTTTGGATAGCCAGGGCATCGGTGATGGCCTCTGCACCTGTAAAAACGTTTGGATCATCGGCACCATGAAGGGTGATCGTGATTGTTTCTACTTGTCCGTCTGTTGTTTTAACCTCAAAATTCTCGACAACGGTTTGGCCTGTGCCAAGCGAATCGAATAGATCGCTTTCACTGTCAGGGGTGTAAACCCACTCGACATCGTTTGTGTTTCCCCCTGCAAAACTAAAGGTGCCATAGTCGCCTTGGACTCCGTCGTAGGCGAGAAGTTTTGTGCCCGCTGGTTTGTCGGGCGCATCGGTAACATCGGGATCATTAATGGTGACGATCCCGCGTTGGCTGTTGCTGATGCCTTCGATTAACTGACCCGTTAATACGCCGTCAATGCTTGAAAGGTCATCTTCTCCGCTAACGGAAATGTCAATCTGATATTCAGCGCCTTGGCTATCTTCAATCAGATAACTGTCTATTGCGTATTCGCCGCTGTCCAGACTGCGTCCAGGCTGGTAGCTCCATGAACTGAATCCATTGTTGTCTGGAGCTGTGATGCTGAAGGCGCCCAGGCTACTTGGTTGGTAACTCTCAGGCTGTAAATCTGCCCAACCCTCTCCGTCAACATCGTTAAAGCTTAATGAGCCTGTGCGACCATTAACTTCACTTTCACTGACATTAAGTACAAGCTTTGGTAGAGAGTCTGCTGATTCAGCTTCATCCTGATCTCCTGTCTCGAGAGGAACAATTATTGATCCATTAATGCTTTCGCTTTCTGCTTGGATTGCGGCAATCGCATTGTTTACGTAATTATTATTCGCTTCCTGTGGATCCTCCACAGTTGTGGGATCTTCGCTGGTTTGGTTGGCTAGTGGTGTTTGAGTCATGGGTTTGTTGGTTAAGGGTCAGTGTTCAACAGTTCGCTTAGCTTTCTGTGCTGCTGCTGGCCCTTATGACCACGTTGGAGCTGAAGCTCGCATCCCCCTCCACATCGAGGGCATCGACCTCGATGCCTACGGCTGTGAGTTTTTCATCCACCGTGGCGATTCCTTGAACGGATGAAGCTTCAGTGAAGCTCGTGTGGCTCATCACTGAGCTCACGGAGACATCTCCGGCCACATCATTGTCAGCACCGATGAAGCCAATGCCTAGTAAGGATTGGTTGGTGCTTGCTGTTGCATTCCCTTTTACTGATTCTGCTGTTGTGTTGAAATCATCCAGCAAGACGGAGGTGAAGGTGGCATCACTTTCCAGATCTAAGCCGTTGAGTTGCATGCCAGCCAGGCTGTAGGCCTCGCCTAATCCTGCGTTATTGCTGCTGGTTGCATCTCCCTCAACGTTGTCCGCGTTGATGTTGATTTTCGCTGAGGTTTGTGTTGTGAAGTTGGCATTTCCGCCGACCTCGAGTGCATCGCTGATTTCGAGGCTGAGCACAGAGAGGTCTGTGGTGGCCTTCGCTTCGCCGCTGCTGTTGGTTTCAGCAGAGATGTTGGAGACATCGATCAAGCCAATGCTTTGAATGTTTGCTTCTCCGCCAATGCTGGCGTTTTCCATTTGCAGGCCTAGCGCTTCTAGGTCTGCAACAGCAATCGCATCGCCATCGGTATTGCTCGCAATGACGTCGGTTTGCAAGCCACCTGTGGCACTCAGGTTTGCATTGCCTGCTGCGTCGAGGCCAAGATTGTTGGCACGGTTCTCGAGATTGATTGCCTCTGCTTTGAGGTTTGCAGTAGCAGTTGCGTGATCCGAAACGCCGTCTCCATTGCCATCAATCCCGTCGCCAACTGTGGTTGCAGTGATGCTGCCTGTGTTGATGGCTGTTGAGGTGACATCAAACTCTGCTTCTGATTCAAAGGCGCTCTGGTAAACACCGATGGCTTCGCTGATGCTGATTGCTTCAGCAGATTCGCCGATGCTTTCTGCCGTTGCATCGCCGTCACTGTTTGTGGCTGCTGTGATGGTGGTGTCACCACCAACGCGGATTACGCTGTTGTCCACTGCAATGTTTCGCATTGCGGTGGCTTCGCTGCCCACCATGGCAACGGCATCGTCGTGGGTTGAGGTGGCATCAACCGTGGAGCTGCTGCTGTTGGTGGCTTTAACGGTGGCTTGATCGCCTACCTGCAGGTTGTAGGTCTGTAAACCAACGCGGTTGGCGCCGAGGGTTTGGGATGTGGCTTCACCTTCGGTGGAGTCTGCAGTGGTGTTTGTGGTGTTGGCTACTTGGCCAGTGACATTGGCAGCGCCATTAACGACCAGGCTTTGCAGGTCAACACCAAATTGATCGCCACCCGCATTTGACCCTGCCGTTGCGTTGGCATTGCCTTCAGCACTCTGGGCCGCAACCGTGCTGTTGTTGCTGACGGTGCCTGTGACTGTGCCACTGCCCTGAACGTTCAGCTGTGCTGTTGGGTTGTTTTCGTGACTGATGCCTTTGCTGCTTTTGACCCCAGCTCTTGCATTGACATCGCCACCGCTGACATTGGTTGCGTTGGTGTTGGTGGTAAGGGCAACGGAGCCGCTGACGGCGGCGTCGCCACCCACATTGACCGTTGAATTTCCAAGCCGTGCACCGTCAATGACATCAACGTCATTGGTGGCTGAGGCCACACCCGTTGTGGTGTTGGCTTGAGCCGTGGTGTTGAGGGTGGTTTCAGCATTGATGGTGGCATCAGAGCTGAGATTTTGAACGCGACCAGCGGCGGCCTCGGGGTCTTCTGTGTTTTCAGTTGTGCTGCTTCCATTCTCAGCCGTGCTGGCTGCATCTTCAGCTGTACTGGTTGGTTCTGTTGAAGTGAGCTCGAGTGCTGCAATGTCGACGGCCCTGTTGCTGGCATCCGCTGACCCTGTGGTGGCAGCAGCATTTGCGTTGGTGCTTGTGCCTACGGTTGCATTGATGTTGGCGTTGTCGCCAGCACTAACGCTGTCGAGTCGGGTGCCTCGGGTTGTGGTGACCGTATTGCTGGCAGTGGCACCGTCTTCAGCCTTTGTGTCTGCGGTGGCATTGGTGACTGCCGCTGTGGTGTTGAGGGTATTGCTAGCGGCACCCGTAAGGGTGAGTTCTCCTTCTGCTGTAGTGGTTGCAGCATCAATACCAACGGTTTCGCCAAGGTTTGTCGCCGCCTTGGAATCGCCGCCTGTGGTGGCACTATCGGCTTGAAGCTCGGTGGTAACGGTGCCATTGATGGTGTTGCTGCCACCAACTGCAATGGTTTCTGCTTCAAGGGCTGTGCTGCGATCAACGCTGCTTGTTGAGGTGCCATCACCGGTGACTCCAGTGGCGTCGGCATTCACCTTCAGCAGGTTCTCGACATCCACCGTGGCGCTACCGCCAACATCGAGATCGTCTGTTTTGAGGCCTTCGGCGGTTTTGAGGTGCGAATCGGCGTCGCTTGTTCCTTCTGTTGAGGACGCTGCAGCGGAAATCTCGGCGTCAATCCCCGATTCGAGCGCAGCGTCTGCGCTGACTTCAAGAGAGTCAGCAACGAGACCCTGAACTAGCTCGATCTCCTGCCTAGATGTGGAGTCAGCCATCGAATGCGGGGGCAGCACGCCCAATTGGTTGCTCTTAATTTAGAGCCAAGGGAGCAACATTTTCAGCATGCCTCTTGCATATTCTTTTCAACGGATTGAAGAATCACAGTTCAGAGAAGGGGTTTGGGATTGTTAAGTATTACTTATTCAAGGAATGGTATTTACTGGGATACACCAAGCAATACAAGAAGTTTGTATGTCTTGGTATTTATTTGTATGTAAGGCCAATAAAAAACGCCCCCAGATGGAGGCGTGAAGACTTTTTTTGATGCCTTCAGACGCAAAGCGCATGTAAGGCCATCAGCGACTCATCGTCAGAAGAAAGGAGATGATCAAGACAGAGAGAAGCTGATTGCATGACGTCCTCAGAGACGAGGACGAGGTAGTCAGCTGTTTCTCCAAGCACTTTGGACATGATGTTCAGGATCTGTTTAATCGAGACGGAAAGTCCCGAGAGGAGATCTTGAAGTTCCGCAGAGGCATTGCCGACCAGGTCCTCAATGTCCGACTCGCTGATGGGATCAAGATGAATGTCGATCCCCTGCTGTGTGGATGAATTGAAGTCCATGGCATGGAACTCGGTGGATTGACTGAGGTCCAGCTACTCGTAATGAGTTGCTGGACCCGAATCATTCGTCCGAATGGCTCAAGCGCCGACGGTGCTGGAATCAGCAGCCGAATCGACGGAGACGCTGGAGGTGAGAACCGCATCGCTAGCGATGT
>ERZ802822.1517-NODE-1517-length-14091-cov-7.598188_pt1 | contig 14091 bp, 13 predicted proteins | sample MGYA00345649_ERZ802822 | MGnify/ENA primary metagenome ERZ802822 (study PRJEB30503, sample SAMEA104212359) | marine metagenome | biome: Westerlies Biome; feature: [SRF] surface water layer (ENVO:00010504) within the epipelagic zone...; material: water...
CAGGTGAGCCAAAGGGTATTGCGGCTCCTGAAGCTGGAAATAATTCTGCTGCTGGTGGGGCGTTGGTCCCGATGCTTACACTTGGGGTGCCTGGCTCTGGAACAACAGCTGTTCTTCTTGCTTTATTGATGACGTTAAATATCACACCAGGGCCTTTGCTATTTACTGAGAGGCCAGAAGTTGTGTGGGGTCTTATTGCCTCATTGCTTATTGCAAATTTTGTATTATTGGTTCTTAACGTGCCAATGGTAAAAATCTTCAGCCGCGTTTTACAGGTTCCTGCTGCAATTTTGCTACCTGGGGTTACCATGATTTCCTTTGTTGGAATATATTCCTTGTCTGGAAGTTATTTTGATCTGTTATTGATGATATTATTTGGAGTTGCAGGATTTTTCTTGCGAAAAATGGATATTCCAACAGTTCCTGTTATTCTAGGGATTCTACTTGGAGGCCATATGGAAGTCAGCCTTAGGCGTGCTATGGTTTTATCAGATGGTGATTGGACATATTTATTTGCCTCTCCAATCTCAATTGGCCTCTGGGTTGCTGCATTCCTTGGTTTTATTGCCCCTATCTTTTTAAGACGGTTTCTTACAATATCTAAACCTCAATAAATAAACTGATAAATAACCAGATGAATAACCAGATAAAAAAATGACAAAATCAACCAAAATTTTAGTACCTTCTGGCGTTCTTGGATTAGGGTTTAGCGAGGATGCGCTTATTCAGGGTCTCAAACGCCAGCCAGATATTATTTCCATAGATGGCGGTTCTACTGATAGTGGTCCATTTTATCTTGGTATGGGGGTATCAAAATATTCTCTTGAGGTATGTGAGGCTGAATGGCATCTGCTCATGCAGGCGCGCCATGATAATAAAATCCCGCTTGTCATAGGAAGTTGTGGAACCTGCGGGGTTAATGCTGGCGTAGATATGATGTTTGACATGACGGTTAGAATAGCCAAGAAGCTTGGCCATTCTGTTAAAATTGCGAGAATTTATTGTGAGCGTGAGAGATCAGAATTTCAAATTGCGCTGAGTGAAAATAGAATTAAACCGCTAGAGCCAGCACCTCAGATAACGCAAGATAGCCTTTCTAAGATAACCCATATTGTATCCTCAGCTGGGGTTGAGCCTATTCAGAAAGCAATGGAAGCAGGCGCTGATGTTATACTTGTAGGCAGAGCTACTGATACAGCCCTTATAGCGGCATTACCCTTATTAAATAACGCTCATAAAGGGGCGAGCTGGCATGCTGCAAAAATTGCTGAATGCGGTGCTTTTTGTTCAACCAATCCATCCTCTGGAGTGATATTTGTAGAAGTGGATGAAACTGGTTTTACGGTTGAAGCTATGGCGCAGAATGCTTTATGTACGCCTGAAACCGTCGCTGCCCATATGCTTTATGAAAATGCTGATCCCTTTATTTTGTTGGAGCCTGGTGGTCATCTTGATGTAACAGATGCCACATACACAGCACTAGATGCGCGACGGGTGCGCGTAGAAGGCTCGCACTGGCATTCATCAGACACTTATACCGTTAAACTGGAAGCTGCTAAATTATCTGGATATCAGACTACGCTTCTTACCATCGTGCGAGAGCCAAACTATGTTGCACACATAGATGACTGGATAGAAAAATTATCTAGAATATGTAATACAAAAATAAAACAATCTATGACGAATTCTAAATCAACACATTCCATTGATTTCAGAGTAATAGGTAAAAATGCGGTATTGGGAGAATTGGAGTTTTCAGAAAGTCTGGCACCTGAATTAGGCGTGCTGGTTATTGTAACAGCAGATAGTCAGGGCGAGGCAGATGATATCGCAATGCTGATAAATCCTTATTTACTTCATTTGCCATTATCAGAAGATGAGCCTATTCCAACCACTGCTTTTGCCTATTCTCCTGCAAATTCTAGCAGGGGGGCTTTTTTCGAATTTGCTTTGAACCATATTATGAAATTGGATAAGCCATGTGATGGTTTTCCATTAATAATAGACGAGGTTTAGATGGCATCCTTATCTGAGCTCACACATAAAATAAGGTCAAAAAATGCAGGCCCCTTTTGGGTTACGATAGATTTGTTTTGCGAGGATGACGCACATTATAAACGAGTGCGAGATGGGCTTACACTGCCGGTGATAGCAAGATGTCTTTTAATTCCTGAAAATCTTGTAAAACGTTTTGAAATTGATAATCTCAAAGTGATTAAGGTCAGTTTTCAGCGCAAACATTTTCAAGGAAGTAGACTGGACAGGGATATGCATGGCGCTCAATTCGCGTTTTTATTGGAGCAGTTGCAGATTGATTAAATTAGAATGGTTATTTTATGGACGTTCCTAATCTAGCAGAGCATGAAGTAAGTGAAATCATACAAATGGCGCTTTGTGATCATACAAGTTTTGCTCAAATAAAAATGCAATATGGACTTTCTGACAAGCAAGTGAAACAGGTGATGAGAGAAAATTTAAAGCCAAGCAGCTATAGAACTTGGCGAACGCGTGTTCGCAAATTCAGTGACAGACGCGAGAGTTATAAATAAAGCATCCGCTACATATCATAATTAGTTGCTTGAGTTGAGGTAGTTGCTTGAGTTGGGGGATATTTTTTGTCATAGAGTTATTCTCATGATAGCGGACACGCCTATCTAATATCCGCATTAGAAGGGCATGTATTATGACTTTGGAAGATGAATATTGTGAGGACTGAAAGACAATGAAACATCCAGAAAATATCGCGATAATTGGAGGTGGCGGCGCAATTGGATATGCCGTTGCGCAGGAGCTACGCACCAGACATCCAGCTGCTAGCATAAGGGCGTTTTCGCGCGGACTACCGAAAGCAGAAATTAGCGGCGTTTCGCATCAACTGATTGATTATGAGGATGAGCTTTCTATTCAGGCAGCCGCAAATCTGGCTTCTGCGGATAGGCCCATTGATTTAATATTGGTTACAACTGGGATACTTCACGAAGAAAATTTGCGACCTGAAAAATCACTGAAAGAGTTATCGTATCAGAATTTTGAGAGGCTTTTCAAAGTTAATACAATTACACCTGCACTTATTGCAAAGTATTTTTTGCCTGTATTAAGCCGCAACAAACATTCGATTTTTGCTGCGTTATCTGCCCGCGTTGGCAGTGTATCAGATAATCAATTGGGCGGGTGGTATGCGTATCGTGCCTCTAAGTCAGCTTTAAATATGATTATAAAATCAGCCTCCATTGAGGTTGCCCGAAAAAATCCAGAGGCAATAATCGTCGGACTTCATCCTGGAACTGTAGATAGTAATTTGTCCAAACCATTTCAGCATAGCAGCACAAATAGCAAGCTGTTCACGCCATCTATTGCAGCAAATCACCTGATAGGCGTATTAGACACCCTAACATCAGAACAAACGGGGAAGTGTTTTGCATGGGATGGACGTGAAATATTACCTTAAAAAAATATCAATCATCCTTAAATATGCATTGATTACAAACACTGCTTCCCCTATAGAATCTATATAAAATTTTGTCATAATTGTTTCCGTAAAAAATATATCTTTTGGAGGTCTTAATGGCACGTCAATTAGGAGTATGCGCTGAAATGTTATGGCTGGATAAGCCGTTAGAATGGCGTATTTCACGATTGACAGAAATGGGATTTGGCGTTGGGCTTTGGAATTGGCCTGACTGGAATTTGCCCAATATTTCAAGGCTTGGAGCCACATTTACGACTATAAATGGATATATAGAAGGCAGGCTAGCAGATGATGCCGGCGCAGAATTATTGCTTAAATCGGCAGCCAAGGCAATTCAAATAGGCAAGCAGTTAGGAGCTCAGCAATATAATCTGCATGGCACAGGATTGGGGGATGCGGGGCTTCCAATACCGCATCTTGGAATTAATACGCCTGTCATGTGGCCAAAGGCTATAGATACCTTAAACCGAATTTGTGATTTAGCAGAATCAGAAGATGTGGTTTTTGTTCTAGAAAACCTTAATCTAATGGATCACCCTGGATGTTTGTTTAATTCAACAAAGGATGTATTATCACTAATTGCAGCTGTGAATCGCCCGCAATTAAGAATGAATTTAGATTTATATCATACACAAATAGGCGAAGGTGATATTATCAGATGGATACAGGCTTGCTTGCCATTCATCCGCGAAATACAAGTTGCAGATAATCCAGGGCGGTGTGAGCCTGGAACGGGAGAAATGAATTGGGAGAATATTGCATTCGCAATAAGAGAAATGGGATATGACGGCCTTATAACGATGGAGGCCTATGCAAAACAGGACCCGATGGCGGCACTTATCGCATTTAAAAATATATTTGATGTCCCATAATCTGTTAACAGAAAGGTAGAAAATGATAAATGTAGGTCTTCTTGGTGCTGGCAGAATTGCAGGTGTGCACGCAACCGCAATCTCATCGCACCCATCATCATCCCTAATAGCTGTCGCAGACATCAATCATGCAGCAGCGCAAACACTAGCCTCTAGCTATGGATGTGAGGTTCGTGATACCGAACAGATTCTAGCAGATAAATCCATTGATGCGGTTTTAATAGCAACTTCTACTAACACCCATTCTGAATTAATGGAGCAGGCAACGGCGGCTGGTAAAGCCGTATTATGCGAGAAACCAGTTGATTTAGATCTGCAAAGAGCACGTGAATGTCAGGTGCGAATTCAAAAAACCGGCCAGCCAGTAATGATAGGATTTAATCGAAGATTTGATCCAAACTTTGCCGCACTTCAATATGCGCTATCTGAAGGAGAGATTGGCAAGGCTGAATTATTATCAATCACCTCGTTTGATCCTGCCCCGCCACCAATTGAATATATAAAAGTATCAGGTGGGCTGTTTAAGGATATGATGATCCATGATTTTGATATGGCTAATTTTATTAAAGGTGAAGCTCCAATAAAGCTATCTGCTATTGCCTCATCAATTGTTAATCCTGAAATTGAGAAAGCAGGCGATGTTGATACAGCCGTGGTGACTATGCAATATTTGGATGGTAGCATGGCGGTTATTAAAAATTCTCGCAGGGCTGCTTATGGTTATGATCAGCGCTTGGAAGTCCTAGGCTCTGGAGGATTGTTACAGGCGCAGAATATGTTAGAAAACACCATTGTAAAATCGACTGAAAATGGCGTTGTCAGCGCAAAGCCCACTTATTTCTTCTTAGAGAGATATATGCCAGCCTATAGGGCTGAATGGGATGCATTTATGGATGTAATAACTCAGAAAAAAGACATCCCTGTTGGAATGGATGACGGTGTTATCGCACTTGCGATGGCAGAAGCAGCAAAATTATCTCTTGCAGTTGGAGAGCCTGTGGAATTATCAAAAATTTAATATATCCTCAATTCCAATCATAATAAGAACATACCATTATATGATGATAGTGCGGGGAAGAATTTACGGTATGACGCAAAAAGTGTTCGCAATATCAAAAGTTGGGGGTAGAGTTTAACTTATTAATTAGGATTTTGACCTAATCTTAAGAGGTATCTAATGACAAAAACCATCAGACTAACAGCAGCCCAAGCATTGGTTAACTATGTTTGCAATCAAAAGAATGAAGATGGGAACACCTTCATCGCTGGATGCTGGGCAATCTTTGGACATGGAAATGTTGCAGGCCTTGGAGAGGCGCTTTACCCAGCAAGACAAGAATTGCCTACCTATCGAGGACATAACGAGCAAACTATGGCGCATTCAGCGATTGCCTATGCCAAGCAATCGCGGCGACGCCGTGCCATGGCTGTTACGTCCTCAATTGGACCTGGGGCAACAAATATGGTTACCGCAGCTGCATTAGCGCACGTAAATAGGCTTCCTGTATTATTATTGCCAGGGGATGTTTTTGCAGGTAGAGGTCCAGACCCAGTTCTACAGCAAATTGAAAATTTCGCCGATGGTACATCAAGTGTAAATGATTGCTTTAAGCCGGTAAGCAGATATTTTGATAGAATTACAAGGCCAGAACAATTACTGACAGCGCTTCCGCGCGCATTTCGGGTAATGACAGATGCTGCAGATTGTGGTCCTGCAACACTCAGTCTTTGTCAGGATGTTCAGGCTGAAGCATATGACTTTCCAGTTCAGTTTTTTGAGCCTAACATTTGGTCTATACGCAGATTATTCCCTGTTCAATCTGAGTTGGATGTTGTCTCATCTCTGATAAAAGGGGGGCGCTCTTCCGTTATTATTGCAGGAGGCGGAATACATTACTCACAAGCAACAGATAGTCTTAGAAACTTCGCAGAGAAACACCAAATTCCAGTTGTGGAAACGCAGGCTGGAAAATCGGCTTTGCCATGGGACCATCCGCTTAATTTTGGCCCGGTAGGGGTAACAGGTGGTGAGCCAGCAAATAGCATATGTGAGAAAGCAGATATAATTCTGGGGGTGGGTACGCGGTTTCAAGATTTTACGACAGGGTCTTGGAGTCTGTTTAAAAATCCTAACAGGAAGCTGATTAGTTTGAATGTGGCAGCTTATGATGCGCAAAAGCATGGCGCCGTGCCATTGCTTGCAGACGCGCTTGCTGGGTTGAATGCGTTATCAGAAAAGCTTTCATCCTTTAAAATGGAAGCGCCTTCCCAAAGTTTAAAAAGAGATTGGTTTATCAAAACAGATAAGCTTACAAACATGCCTGAAACGGAAAATAATCTTGCAACGGATATGCAAGTAATAGGTGCGGTTCAGCGGGAATCTGGCGAGAATACCGTGGTTATGTGTGCGGCTGGCACTATGCCAGGAGAGCTGCATAAATTATGGAAAGCAGGCAATCCTGGAAGCTATCATATGGAATATGGATTTAGCTGTATGGGGTATGAGATTGCAGGTGCGTTAGGAATAAAAATGGCAGATCCGATACGAGATGTTATCTGCTTTACCGGTGATGGCACTTATATGATGGCAAATTCAGAGCTTGCAACTGCTGCCATGATGAAAATTGATTTTACCGTTATTATAACGGATAATCGAGGGTTTGGATGTATCAACAGACTTCAGATGGGTACAGGAGGGGCTGAATTTAATAACCTATTCGAACATGCCTATATGGGTGAGAATTCATCTATTGATTTTACATTACATGCGGCATCAATGGGGGCAACGGCAAAAAAAGTAGCCTCTATAAAAGAGCTTGAAGAAGCGCTCTCAAACAGGCATTCGATATCAGGTCCTTATGTAATTGTAATAGACACAGACCCTTATCCAAGCACGGCTTATGGTGGAACCTGGTGGGATGTTGCTGTCCCAGAGGTTAGCAAGAGAACAGAAGTGAATGAAAAATTTGAGGCTTATGTCCAAAGTAAGCCTAATCGCTAATTCTGTTTGTTTGTAAAGGAGTTGAGAATGGCAAATTTATTGCGAAAGCCTGTTAGGGCACATGGAAAAACGCATGATATTACACCTCAAACTGCCGGTTGGCGCTATGTTGGATTTAGTCTACATCATCTTGATGAAGGAGAGATAATCACTGAATATAGTGATCAAAATGAGATATTAATTGTGATGATAGAGGGATTGGCTCATTTCACTGGCGCGGGCGTGGATTGGGGAATCTTAGGTGATCGGATGAATGTGTTTGAGAAAACACCCCCGCATTGTCTTTATATGCCAAACAGCTCAGAATTTGAATGTACTGCTAAAACGCCATGCGTTGTGGCAATTGGAAAAGCCCCTGGCACGGGTGGACATAAAGCACGCAAAATTGGCCCAGATGGCATTACGCTTACCGAACGCGGAACGGGCACGAATAAACGCTTTATTAATAATATCGCGATGGAAAATGAGGATTACTGCGATAGCCTTCTGGTAACGGAGGTGTTTACGCCCGCGGGTCATTGGTCATCCTATCCAAGTCATCGACATGATGAAGACGATTTTCCAAGAATTACCTATTTAGAAGAGACATATTATCATCGCCTTAATCCTGCATCTGGATTTGGAATACAGCGTGTTTATACTGAAGATGGAAGCCTTGATGAGACAATGGCAGTATCGGATGGGGATGTTGTGCTTGTGCCAAAGGGTCATCACCCTTGTGCGGCCCCATATGGGTTTGAGATGTATTATCTAAACATAATGGCAGGCCCATTGCGGAAATGGCGTTTTTTGCCTGACCCTGCTGTTGAGTGGATTTTAGAACAAGACAGCTAGTATTGTTTTATATTATATAAGTTTTTAATAAATTATACTCTGCCCCAATTAATATTTAAAACTAGATATATTCAAATCTATCGCCTCTTGGTTGAGGCCGTGAATCAAAATTATAAATGATAGTGTTAGAATAGTTCAACTCGGTAGGAAAAGCTAAATAACGGTTTTATGCATAGCGGGGGTATATAGCGCGCATGCGAATGTGCTAAACCAAGCTATGACTAAATTGACGTGAAATAAAAAAATGAGAGTAAATCTATGTATCAGAACGTAATCGCCCCAGTTCAATTTAAGACAGTTAAAGACATCTATCTGAATATCAGTCATTTTTTAGATCATTTTATCATGTTAATTTTTGCAAAAGCTGCTTATGATGCTGGCCGTCATTTTGGTATGAGCTATGATGAAATTATTATCTATGGTGTGGCTGGGTTTATTTTATTCGGCGCTGTGGCGCCTCTTGCGGCAAGTCTTGCGGATAGATTTTCGCGTTCTTTATTGCTGGTTATATATCATTTTGGGATAGGATTGGCAGCCATTTTGGCTGGTTTTGCGCAAACTGTCTGGCAGCTATCAGCCGCAATTGGCCTTATTGGTGTGTTTGCTTCCATTTATCATCCGGTAGGCATTGCGATGCTTATCAAAAGCAATCGTAGAATAGGGTTTCGGCTTGGGATTAACGGCGTATTTGGCAATATGGGTGTTGCGGCTGCGCCTCTCATTGCTGGAATATTGCTTACAATGGGCGATTGGCGCCTATGTTTTATTCTTCCAGGAATATTTTGTCTGATTTATGGTTTTGCGTTTATCACAGCTTTAGAGGAGGAGTATCAACAACCCACCCAAAAAAAACAGGTTAAGAAGTCTGGATTCTCACCTAACTGGAAACTTGCCTTAGCAGCTGTATTTTTATCTACAGCAAGTGGCGGGTTTGTGTTTAGCGCAATGACATTTGTTGTTCCGCGATATTTTGAGATTTCTATGGTTAGCATATCTAGTTCTGTTGCGATAACAGGGCTTCTTGCATCTCTTGTTTATGCATGTGCATCATTTACACAAATTGCGGTGGGTTGGATAATAGATAGGGTAGAGCCAAAGTGGGTTTTGTTTGGTATTGGCATCGGTCAGATATTTTTTATTTTCCTGACGTCTCAATTCACGGATTATGCGTTGTTTTTTGCAATGCTAATAGCGATGAGTTTTGTATTTGGACAAATTCCAATTACGGATACGATTTTATCTAGATACGTCCCGGACGAATGGCGCGCAAAGGCATTAAGCCTTAAGTTCATGTTAAATTTAGTTGTTGGTGCGGCGGTTCTGCCAATTTGTGGAATATTGTTACAATCTGGTATGATGATGAGTAGTTTGTTTGTTATTCTTAGCTGTATCGCAGCATTGGTTGTTGCTTCTGGCATTATTTTGCCTGTTCAAAAAGCTTCTCACCGGCAAGATTTATAAATCCACAAAAAAAGAGCTCCCAAAAAAGAGCCCCAAGAAAAAGAGCCCCAAGAAGAGGCTCTTTTTTTTATTTTTGTTAATTTGTGGCTGTTTGTGCCGCTAATTTGCTGTCATGCTCAAAGGTAACAGCATATAATGCCTTGCCATCAAACAATTCAGATAAGTGTGAGCCTTCGCTTGCGAAAAATCTATGTGCTTCAATGCGGGAGGTAAGACGGTATCCCTTGGCAGATAAATTTTGTTTGTGAAACATAATCGCAGCTTCCGTAAAACTGGGAGCAAGAATTGTTATTTTGGTATCATCGTCAGGCATAATGGGATCTACCTTTGTTGATTGGGTCATCATGTACTCCGTATTGGTGTTTTGAGGTTTGGTTTTAAGATCTTGTGTAAAATTTGTCATCTTATCCCCTATTCTGCAGCTTCTGTCTGCGATTCTGGATCTGAATCAGTTACAAACTGAGCATTCTCGGTGCTGTCTTCTAGGGCAGTTGTAGACGGATTGCCCCTAACCGCAACAGATACTGCATCAAACCAGCTTGCGCCAACTTCTCTTTGGTGACGATGTGCTGTAAATCCGCGTGATTCAGCTGCAAATTCCGCATTTTGCAAGTCCATATAAGCTGCCATTCCGCGATCTCTGTAATCATCTGCAAGCTCAAACATGGCATGGTTCAGTGAATGGAATCCTGCTAATGTGATAAACTGGAATTTAAAGCCCATCTTGCCAAGCTCTCTTTGGAAATCAAGAGCTTCTTCTGCACTCATGTGAGATGCCCAGTTAAAGGATGAGCTACAATTATAAGCTAGCATCTGATCCGGGAACTCTGCGCGAATTGCATTTGCAAAATCTTGCGCTTGTTTTAAATCTGGTTTTGAAGTCTCCATCCAAAGTAAATCTGCATAAGGAGCAAAAGCAAGACCACGTGTCACGCATCTATCAAAAGCATCCTTATCATCTAATCTGTAGAAGCCTTCTTCTGTGCGCTCACCCGAAATAAAGGGCTGATCTCTTGGGTCGATGTCAGATGTTATTAGCTTGGCGCTATCTGCATCTGTTCTTGCCATAATGATTGTGGAAACGCCGCATACGTCTGCTGCCAGTCTTGCCGCATTCAAATTGCTTATCGCTTGTTGAACAGGAACCAACACCTTACCGCCCATGTGACCGCATTTTTTCTCTGATGCGAGTTGGTCTTCGAAGTGAACACCAGCGGCGCCGGCTGCGATATATGCTTTGGTGATTTCATAAGCGTTCAAAGCGCCGCCGAAGCCAGCTTCACAATCTGCAACGATTGGCGCCATCCAATTTTTAGTTGCTGTACCATTTTCTAGTACATCCACCTCATCAGCTCTTAGTAATGTGTTGTTAATTCGGCGTGCTAACTCTGGGCCAGAATTTGCAGGATAGATAGATTGGTCAGGATACATAGAGCCAGCAGTATTGCTGTCAGCGGCAACTTGCCAACCTGATAGATAAATTGACTTTAAGCCAGCACGAACTTGTTGGAGCGCTTGATTGCCTGTCATAGCACCTAATGTTGGAACGTAATCTTCTGAATGCAACAGATCCCAAAGATTATTAGAGCCTTGTTTTGCTAATGTGTATTCAATCTGCACGGAGCCTGATAGTTTTTGGACATCCTCCATTGAATAATCTCTTGCAACATGGGCAAAACGTCCGTCATGTGATTGCGTTCTTTGTTCATATGTAGTTGTCATTTCTGCTCTCCATAAAAATATTATTAATGATGATGATGTTCTATCAGGCAAAAAAATTAATACCAGTTAAATTGTGTATAGAAATAAAATGTAAATATTTACAAGATTATTTCAGAAAATATTGTAAAATTTTAGAATTTGTTATATTTACAAAATTAAGGTGTAACGCACCAACTAAGATACCTCTATATCTTGAGATAATAAGGATGTTGAAATGGCAGATCTTCCCGTTGGTAAAATTACGATTGGACCAAAGCTTCGGAAATTAAGGCAGAATCTCAATCTTAACCAAGCAGATATGGCAGCTGAACTTGGTATATCAGCGTCTTACCTTAATTTATTGGAAAATAACGCGCGCCCTATAACAGTGCCTCTTTTATTCAAGCTAGGACAAACCTATGATGTGGATTTACGGGAAATTGCAGAAGATGACAGCGCTAAGCTCGTGGTTCGACTGACCGAGATTTTCTCAGATCCAGCTCTGAAAGAATATCGGTTATCCAGACGTGATTTACATGCTCTTGCTAATCAACATGGCCAGGCTGCACAGTCGATGATTGGTCTTTTTGATGCGTATGAAACAATGAGAGATGCAGCTTACAGCGAGCAACGGATAGATCAGTCCCGAATACAGCCAAGACCTGTTGAGGATGTGCGCGGCTTTCTTGAAAAATCAGGAAATTATTTCGATATTCTTGAGATTGCGGCTGAAAAATGTAGAAAGGATGCAAATCTTCGTCCTGGATTTATATTCTCCGACCTTGCGGCATGGCTACAGAGTAATCATGCTATTCAAACAAGATTAATGCCAACAAATGTTATGGGCAGCATGCTTCGCCAATTTGATTTTCACCGAAATCGTATTTTACTATCAGAGGCAATGCCAGAGGAGCAAAGATTATTCCAGCTTGGTGTTCAAATAGCATTGGTAAGCTGCCAGCCAGAAATAGATACTATTATTGCGGGCGCTGGATTGGAAAATGTCGAGTCTACCAATTTGCTTAAAATGACGTTATCGAATTATTTTTCAGCTTGCCTTATGATGCCATATGATAATTTTCTAGCAGCTGCTCAAGAAACAAAATATGATTTAGAACAATTATCAAACAAGTTTGGAGCTAGTTTTGAGCAAATATGCCACAGGCTTACAACGCTTAATAGGCCAGGAGCGCGCGGTATTGCTTTCTTTTTCCTTCGGGTAGATGAGGCAGGCCATATATCCAAACGATTATCTGGTGGTGGTGTTGAGTTTGCGAAATATGGTGGCTCCTGTTCAAGATGGATTCCGCATCACGCATTTAGAACACCAGAGCAAATTCAGGTTCAATTTGCTGAGTTGGAGGACGCGCATCGTTTTATTACCATAACTAAAACTGTCTCTAAACCGCGCACCGAGCCACCCTACATTGGGACACCTATTTTTGCTATCGCACTTGGTTGTGATGCGCGTCATTTTAAAGAGCTTTGTTATACTGAAAAGGTTGCGTCTGAGAAATCTTTTGCCACTGTGCCTATTGGTCTTGGATGTCAGTTATGCGAAAGAAGCGATTGCCAGCACAGATCCGTGCCACCTATTGGACATGAGATGCATTTTGATCTGACCAAAAGACATGTAGGCTTATATCATTTCAGAGGGTAAATATAAGCGCCTTTAGAATCTTTTTGCATCTGATGTTCTCTGTACCATAGATAAAGGCCTGAAAAAACAATAAGTATAATGCCAATTAAAGTGTGAACTGTTGGAACATCACCGAAAACAACAAAACCAAGAAACGTAGCACCAATAATCTCTACATATTGAAACGGGGCAAGCAGATTTGCTTGGACTTTGCCTGCAGCAAAAACCAATAATAAATGGCCACCTGTTGCCACTAATCCCAGAGCGATTAATAGCTGCCATTCGTAAAAGTTTGGAGCTGTCACTTCCAACCCACCTATGTTTGGAAATAGTAAAACAAAAATACTCAAAATGGGTACGATTATTATAGCCATCTGAAACTGCATTTGAACAGGAGATATTTTTTCAGAAAAATATCGCGTTATTACCATATAAGTTGCAAAGCTTGCTGCAGTAATTAACGGTAGCAAGGCAATGAAGCCAACGTCACTAAATTGTGGTCTTATGATGATAACTGCGCCGATAAACCCGATAATGATAGCTGTTACGCGCCTAAGCCTTACTACTTCCCCTAAAAATAATACAGACAGAATGGTTAATATTATTGGCTCAACAAAGAAAATAGCAATGCTATCGGCAAGCGGCATATAACGTACTGCAATAAAAAAACAAAAGGTGGCTGTGGCCATCGCAAAGGCTCTCAACAGTTGAAGCCAGAAATGCTTTAATGTGATTGATAGCTTATTTGTCCAAAATAAAATTGGAAGTAAAATAATAGCTTGGAAGCAGAACCTGAAAAGAACTATCTGGCCTGAAGAAATTTCGTTTTCCCCCAATAGTTTTGCGAAGCAATCTAGTAAGGGCAATGCAAACATTGCTCCACACATCAACCAAATACCATGGTTGAAATTTTGTTGGTCCTTCTCAATCATATCTGACTCTTTACGCTAATTAAAAAATAAGCTCCATGATTTGTTTTGTTAAAGTTATCTAAAAAACTAAAAACTTTATTTTTGCGTCGTTATTATAATTAGAATTAATTTTGTAGAGACGATCGTAATGTTGAACACCCTTAAAATCACTTTTGTTCCTTTAATGTTTTTGCTTATAACAG
>ERZ802822.1520-NODE-1520-length-14078-cov-18.117777_pt1 | contig 14078 bp, 11 predicted proteins | sample MGYA00345649_ERZ802822 | MGnify/ENA primary metagenome ERZ802822 (study PRJEB30503, sample SAMEA104212359) | marine metagenome | biome: Westerlies Biome; feature: [SRF] surface water layer (ENVO:00010504) within the epipelagic zone...; material: water...
ATTATTGCTAGATATAAAAACGATTTAACATGGCCATTATCTGTTTGGGTTAAAAAAGGAAAAATTTACTCCAAAGACAACTTAAGTTTTATTTTGAGTAAATTGAAAAAAGTTTTTTAAGGTGTCGAGGTGGTTTCAGTCTCCCTACACCACCTCTAATAAATTTATAACCGATTCTTTGGTACTTTCGTAAGGTTTGTTTATTTAAATTAAGATTTATTAACATTTTATAAAACCCATTATAGGTTAAATAACTCTTTTCTTAGTCTGATAATTGTTATAATTATTAATTGTGAAAAAATTAGTTTTAATATCTAGCTTTGTAGCTCTTGCTCTTCACAGTCAAGCAGGTGAACTTACAAGCAAAATTTCAGAAACTGCCAGTGATTTTATCTTAAATTTAATTCCAGGTGAAGGAACAACAGAGGTCAGTATAGATTTAAGAGAAAATTATAAACCAGATTTTAGTATCCTAGGTGTCAGAGAAATTGAAAAGAACTCTAATAATAACACATTTATGCAGTTCTCTTTATCTAATACTGAAAAGTTAAACAAAGAAAGATATGTTGGTAACCTTGGGATGGGTAAAAGATTTTTAAGCGAAGATAATCATACACTGACAGGATTTAATGTATTTCTTGATTATGATCATTATGGCAATACTAGAGGGAGTATTGGTGCTGAGGTTAAAAATGCAGTTATGGGTTTAACTTCAAACTATTATAAAAAAATTGATAATGGTAGTGTAGATGAAGAAGTTTTAGATGGTTATGATATAGAGCTAACATCTCAAATCCCATATTTGCATTGGGCTGATATTTTTTACAACAGTTATAAATGGGATGGTGTTGCAAGAGATGACATAGAAGGTTCAAAGATTGGAACTGAAATGTTGTTAACACCTAATTTAGCTTTAGAGGCAGCTTATGATGATAAGGATAAAAAAGGTTTAGAAGATGAATATTATGCAAAAATAGTTTTTGTTCATCCACCAAGAGAAGGTGCAACAGCTCAAGATGGAGTGAGTAGTGATATTTGGAATAAAGAGAAAGATATGTCAGGTGAAATGCTTGCTAAGGTAAAAAGAAATAACAAAATTATGGTAGAGTTTAAAGGTTTATCAACAATTTCAAGAGCGGATTAATTATGAAAATATCTAAATTTTTATGTATTTTTTTATTTTCATTATTAATAAACAGTTTTTCTTTAAATGCAGCTGAAGTAAAAGGCGATGCTGATGTTTATAAAGTTTTAATGCATAAAGTTGAATTATGTACAGGCCATACAGCGGGTGATTTTGATGATACTTCTTCATCGACTACACAATGTCAAAATGCAGTTGTAATTGGAGAAAGTGCGGCTGGTGTTGAGGTTGACATAGCATCAGTTGATTCTGGAGCTGTTGCAGGTACTTTTGGAAATCCTGCATTACTTCCATTGGGAGAAACATATACTCACATGAGATTCCATATTAATAGAAAAATGACTATTAGAACTGCTGCAGCAATTAATACCACTTCGAGCACTGATACAGATAATTGTGTAACTATTACTACAACAGATGAAATGTATGGTTCAGGTGAAGACGCATCAAGAACAGAAGCAAATAGAAAATATACGCATAAACCCGCGGTTCCTGAAGGTGGAACTAGAGCTGAAATGACTTTGTACATGACTAATGGAAAACAACAAGGTGAGACAAGTGCTAATGATGAGTTTAAACAATGTAAAGATGCTACATGCACTAATGCGGAAGTAGATGATGCAGGTTGGAATTATCCTGCTAATGCAAGCCAATTAGTTTCTGCAGTTGCAATGCAAACTATGCGAGACACGGTTTCTAGTGATCAAGTTGCATTAATTTATGCTTTGTCTTCACCATATACAGTTGGCTTAATTTCACCAACTATTGATATGGCTTTTGGAACACAAGATTCTATTGTGGCTGAAGAAGTTAAAAAAGGGGCTGGTACTGGATTTTGCAGATTTTCAATTAACGAACCAATAGTTACAATTACTATACAATAATCAAATTTTTTAATCTTTAATTTACCATTTCTTTAAATTCACTAATTTTACTTTGTTTTTTTACATTACAAACTGATTATATTTTTTGGTCATATTTACCAATTTTGCCAGTTTTTTGAAGTAAATCATCAATAAAATCAAATATCTTTTTCTTTCTATCATCAGATGTTGGACTTTCGGTTACTATAACTAATGATGGTTTATTGGATGACGCTCTAATTAAACCCCATGATCCGTCTTCAAAGGAAAATCTTACACCATTAACAGTTAAAATCTCAGTAATAATTTGATCATCAATTTTAGTTTTGTTGTTTTGAATTTCTTCAATTTGTTTTACTAAATCTTCAACCACTTGATATTTTTCTTCATCTTTACAAAAAGGTGCCATGGTAGGAGTTTGAAAGGTGTTTGGTAATTCATTAATAATTTCACTCATCATTTTGCTTTGATTATCTAATAGATGGCAAACATGAATAGCTGAATTAATTCCATCATCATAACCAAAGCCTAATGGCTGATTAAAAAAGAAATGTCCACTTTTTTCAAAGCCAGCTAAAGCTTTTTCAGTGTTAACTTTTCTTTTAATGTGGGAATGGCCTGTTTTCCAATATAAAGTTTCACAATTATTTGCTAATAAGACTTTATCAGTTGCATAAAGACCAGTAGATTTAACATCCACTACAAATTTAGAGTTTTTATGTGTAGCTGATAAGTTTCTTGCAATTAATAAGCCAATTTTGTCGGAAAATATTTCATTACCTTTATCATCAATTACTCCAACTCTATCTCCATCACCATCAAAACCAAAACCAATATCTGCATCATTATCTTTTACAGCTTTAGAAATTGCATGTAGCATTTCTAAATCTTCAGGGTTTGGATTGTATTTTGGAAAAGTCCAATCTAAATTACAATCAAGCTCTATTACTTCACAGCCAATACCTCTTAAAATATCGGGTGCAAATATTCCAGCGGTACCATTTCCACAAGCAACAACAGCTTTAATTTTTTTAGTTATTTTATTTTTATTTATTAAATCATCTTTGTAAATTTGTTGAAAATTTTCTATTTGTTTTTCAGTTCCTTCTCCATTCGAAAACTTTTCATTTAAAGTTATATCTTTTAGTTCTTTCATTTCTTCTGGCGCATGAGTTAAACCTTTTTTGATACCCATTTTAACACCGGTCCAACCATTTTCATTATGACTAGCCGTAACCATTGCAACGGCATCTGCATCTAAATTAAATTGAGCAAAATAAACCATAGGAGAAAGTGACAAACCTATATCTTCAATATGACATCCAGTTGAGCTTAACCCTTTTTTAAGAGCTGTTTTTATTTCTTCACTGTAAGATCTGTAATCATGTCCAACGATAATTCTTGGATTAGTTTTTTTTGTATGAATTTTTATTTGTGTGCCTAAACCTTTTCCAAGATTGGTTATACCTTCACTATTAATGTCTTTTTCATACAACCAACGAGCGTCATATTCTCTAAAACCATAGGGGTCTATTTTTGTATTTTGGCTCATCTGTTAATTACTTACTCTTTTTTTTATTTTTTTATTGATAAATTTTTTATCATGTTCTATAAATGTTCTATTGATTTGTTATTTATATAGTATATCAATACAAAGCGCATACAACATATAGTTGTTTTCGCCACAATAACAAATTATAATACTTATTTATGAACAAAATTTTATCTCAGGCCCTAAAGAAAGCTGTCTCTGAATATAGCCCTAATGTTAATGAGGTTACAAAAGATAAAAGACCAGATCTTTTCTCATTAAATAATGAAACTGAATTATTTCAAAATGATAAAGGGATTATCATTAAGATTGATCGTTCGAGAGATGCAAATTTAACAGATTTTGGAAAAGCAACTTTAAAGGATAGATACCTAGGTCATAACGAATCTTATCAAGATTTATTTGCACGTGTTGCTAGCTCATATGCAGATGATAATTTACATGCACAAAGAATTTATAACTACATTAGTAATCTTTGGTTTATGCCAGCAACACCAGTTCTATCTAATGGTGGAACAAAAAGAGGATTACCTATTTCTTGTTTTTTAAATGAAGCAACAGATAGCTTAGGAGGCATTCTTGATCTTTGGAGTGAGAATGTTTGGTTGGCTGCAAAAGGTGGTGGTATAGGAAGTTACTGGGGTAACTTAAGATCTATTGGAGAAAAAATTGGAAAAGTTGGAAAAACATCTGGAATAATTCCTTTTATTAAAGTTATGGATTCTTTAACTATGGCTATTAGCCAAGGATCATTAAGAAGAGGTTCTGCTGCTTGTTACCTTCCAGTTGATCATCCTGAAATTGAAGAATTTATTGAAATGAGAAGACCAACAGGTGGTGATCCAAACAGAAAAGCATTAAACTTACATCACGGTGTTTTACTTTCAGATGCATTTATGAGAGCTGTTGAAAATGATGAACAATGGGGATTAAAAAGTCCTGCAGACGGAACTGTTCAGCAAACTATATCAGCTAGAAATTTGTGGATTAGATTATTAACTGCAAGAATAGAAACTGGAGAACCTTATATAATCTATATAGATACTGTTAACAGATTAATTCCTCAACATCACAAACTTGCTAACTTGACTGTAAAAACATCAAATTTATGTAGTGAAATAACTTTACCTACTGGAATTGATAAAGATGGTAGAGATAGAACAGCAGTTTGTTGTTTATCTTCATTAAATTTAGAAAAGTATGATGAGTGGAAAGATGATCCAGATATGATCAAAGATGTCATGAGATTTTTAGATAATGTATTATCTGATTTTATCGACAAAGCTCCAGATCAATTTAAAGACGCTAAATATTCAGCTGAAAGAGAAAGAAGTGTTGGATTAGGTGTGATGGGCTTTCATTCTTTTTTACAAAAAAATAGAATTCCCCTTGAGTCAGTAATGGCTAAATCTTGGAATAAAAAAATATTTAAACAAATTGATAAAGAGGTTAATCAAGCTTCAAAAGATTTAGCTGAAGAAAGAGGGGCTTGTCCAGATGCGGCAGAATATGGTTATCAAGAGAGATTTTCTAATAAAACTGCAATTGCACCAACTGCATCGATTTCAATTATTTGTGGTGGAGCATCTCCTGGTGTGGAGCCAATAGCTGCTAATAGCTACACTCATAAGACTTTATCTGGTTCTTTTAATGTTAGAAATAGATATTTAGAAGAAATCTTAGAAGGACATGGTAAAAATGATGATGAAACTTGGTCAACCATTACAACAAACCAAGGCTCAGTATCGCATTTAAATTTTTTAACCGATTTAGAAAAAGATGTCTTTAAAACAGCTTTTGAACTTAATCAGCAGTGGATTATTGAATTAAGTGGAGATAGAACTCCATTTATATCTCAAGCGCAGTCAGTAAATTTATTTCTACCTGCAGATGTTCATAAAAAAGAATTACATAAAATTCATTTTGATGCTTGGAAAAAAGGCTTGAAGAGCCTTTATTACTGTAGATCAAAATCAATTCAACGAGCTGAAAATATCAATGATTCAAAATCAACAGATATTATGGCTAACGTTTATAAAAACAAAGCAACCAAAACTGAAGAACCAGAATACGAGGAGTGCCTATCATGTCAGTAGCAGAAAAAATAGATTCAGAAATTATTCAATCTGAAAAAAAAGAAATTATTCAACCAAAAAAAATGGGATTGTTAGTTGAAAATCCAGTTTATAAACCATTTAGATATCCATGGTGTTATGATGCATGGTTAACTCAACAAAGAATTCATTGGTTGCCAGAAGAAGTACCACTTGGTGATGATGTTAGAGATTGGCAAAAAAATTTATCTCAATCAGAAAAAAACTTATTAACTCAAATATTTAGATTTTTTACACAAGCTGATGTTGAAGTTAGTAATTGTTATCTAAGACATTATACAACTGTGTTTAAGCCAACAGAAGTATTAATGATGATGACAGCTTTTGCTTCAATGGAAACTGTCCATGTAGCAGCTTACTCTCATTTGTTAGACACTATTGGTATGCCTGAATCAGAATATTCAGCTTTCATGAAGTATAAAGAAATGAAAGATAAATATGATTACATGCAAGACTTTAATGTAAATTCAAAAGAAGATATCGCTAAAACAGTCGCTGTGTTTAGTGCGTTTACTGAAGGTCTTCAATTGTTTGCTAGTTTTGCAATTCTTTTAAACTTTCCAAGACACAACAAGATGAAAGGTATGGGCCAAATTGTTACTTGGTCTGTTAGAGATGAAACTCTTCATTGTAATTCTATGATAAGAATATTCAAAGAATTCATAAATGAAAACCCTGAAATCTGGACGCCTAAATTAAAGAAAGAACTTTATGAAGCTTGCAGAACGATCATTGAGCATGAAGATGCTTTTATAGATCTTGCTTTTGAAATGGGTCCTATGGAAGGTTTAACTGCTCAAGAAGTTAAGGATTATATTAGATTTATAGCTAATAGAAGACTTACTCAATTAGGTCTAGAGCCAATTTATGATATTGATAAAAATCCTCTTGGATGGCTAGATACTATGTTGAATGCTGTTGAGCATATGAACTTCTTTGAAGGACGTGCAACTGAGTATTCTAAAGCATCAACACAAGGTACTTGGGTAGAAGCTTTTAGTTAATTTGAAGTACAAAAAATACTATAGAAAAACTAGCTTAAAACAACCTGGTGTAGGTGAATTTTTCTTAAATGAAATAATTAGTAAAAAACCAAAAATATTTTTAGAAGTTGGGGTATTTCATGGTGTTACAGGAAGAAATGTATGTGAGGTATTACACAAGATACATGGAAATGATTTTAAATATATTGGCTTAGATTTATTTGAAGAAAATGAGGAAAATGTCAATGAAGTTATTCCTAATACAAGTTTTTCAAACCCTCTAAAAACAATCTATTTTAAATACATAAAAAGACAAAATCCTTATAGCATTGAAGCAGTTGAAGAATTACTTAAAAAATTCAAAAACAATGTGTCTTTGATTAAAGGTAACTCCAATAAATTATTAAATAAGATTGATATGGCTAAAATAAACTATGTTTTTTTAGATGGAGGACATGAATATAAAACTGTAATGAATGATTTAAATTGCTGTAGTGAAGTTATTCAAAATGATGGTGTAGTACTTTGCGATGACTATGATTTACATCAAGCACCTGGTGTAAAAAAGGCAATAGATGAGTTTGTAGCTAGCAATAATTATAAGTGTTCAATTATATGCAATGATAGATTTGCAAAAATTGAAAAAAATTAATTACCTTTTATTTAAAGATTTAACTTTTCTATACTTATTGCCATTATAAGCGGCAAGAGGTCTGATTAATCTATTTGAAGCATGTTGCTCTATAATGTGAGCTGACCAACCTGTAATTCTCGATATTACAAAAATTGGTGTAAAGAAATCAGTGTCAAAACCCATTAAATGGTAAGTAGGACCAGTAGGGTAATCAACATTTGGATGGATATCTTTTCTATCAATCATTACCTTTTCAACAATATCGTAAATTTTCTCATAAGTTTTATCTTTTTTAATCTTAGCAACTTTTCCAAAATATTCTCTCATTGTTGGAACTCTCGAGTCGCCACTTTTATAAACTCTATGACCAAAGCCCATAACAACACTTTTTTTATTCAAAGCATTGTTAATCCATTTTAATGCATTTTCTGGTTTTTTAATTTTTTTCATCATATGCATTACTTCTTCATTAGCACCACCATGCAAAGGCCCTTTTAAACTTGCAATAGCACCAGCAATAGCTCCATGAATATCAGAGAGACTACTAGTAATGGTTCTTGCAGTAAAAGTAGATACATTAAAACTATGTTCTGCATATAATATTAAAGAAACATCAAATGCTTTGACAATATCTTTGTTAGGTACTTTTCCAAAACACATATGAAAAAAATTTTCAGCAAAGCTTAATTTCTTTTTTGGAGCAATAATTTTTTTCCCTTTTCTTAATCTGTAAAATGCAGCTAATGCTGTTGGAGTTTTTGAAAAAATCCTCATTGCTTTTCTTAAATTTGCCTCAGGTGTATTGCTCGTAGTTTCTTTATCTTCCAAACCCATAAAGCTCACTGCAGTTCTTGCAACATCCATAGGGTGAGATTTTTTTGGCATATTTTTTAAAATATTTATTAAACCTTTTGAAAGAGATCTTTCTTTAGTTTCTTCTTTAATAAATTTTTTAAGCTGTTTTTTATTTGGTAGCTCACCATTTAAGATTAAATAAGCTACTTCTTCAAATTGACAATTAGCACATAAATCTTGAGCAGCATAACCTCTGTAGGTTAGCGAGTTAATTTCAGGCATAACTTTTGAAATTGCAGTTTCATCAACTGTGACACCCATTAAACCTTTTTTGATATCATCGCTCATTATTCATGACCTTCCGTACTAAAATTATAAATTTTCTCGTCTAAGCTATTGTATTTTTCATATTCAACAAGTTCGTATAGTCTTTTTCTGCTTTGCATTTTATCAATTATATTGTTTTGGTGTCCATTTGCATAAATGTCTCTTAATCCATCCTCAACATTTTTCATTGCTAGTCTTTGCGTGGTTACTGGATAAATCACTATATTGTAGCCAAAATTTTCTAATTCTTTGAAATTAAAAAGTTTTGATTTACCAAATTCAGTCATGTTAGCTAACAAATAACAGGATAATTCTTTTCTAACTTTTTCAAAATCATTTTCATTTTGTAAAGCCTCTGGAAAAATAATTTCAGCACCGGCATCAATGTATGCTTTACATCTATCGATCATTTTATCAATTCCCTCAACACCTTTTGCATCTGATCTTGCAATAATCTTAAAGTTATCATCTTTTTTTGCAGCCACACATTCTTTAATTTTATCAACCATAGCTTCAGTTGAAATCAGCTCTTTATTATCAAGATGACCACATCTTTTTCTTTCAATTTGATCTTCTAAGTGAACAGCTGTAATTCCAAATTCCTCAAATGTTTCAATAGTTTCCTTACAAGATTTAAATCCTGTATCTATATCAACAATTGTTGGTAGATTAGTAACTCTAGAGATTAGGTAGGATCTAGTACTGACATCTTGAAGAGTAGTTAATCCAATGTCAGGAAATCCTAAATCATTTGCCATTACTCCACCAGATACATAAACAGCATCATAGCCAATTTCTTCAATTAATTTTGCTGTTAAAGGATTATATGCACCAGGAACTCTTAAAATTTTATTTGATTTAAGTTTTTCATTAAAATCTATTCTTTTTTGACTTGGTTCTTTATCAACAAAGTGCACTAAAATATTCCTTTTTTCAAATTTCTTTTTAATTTACTTTTTTTAACTTCAATATTTAATTTATCCAACTGACCTGCCTTTAAGTTTTTAAGATTTTGAACTGTCTTTAAAAAACGATTACTTTCTTTTTTATCAAGAATACCATCAGTTAATGTTAGAAATTTATTAATATAATTTTGTCTTTTAAATGGTCTTGCACCATATGGATGGGCATCAGCACGATCAAGTTGTTCAGTAATCTTTTTACCATTATTTAATGTCACAACCACTCTTGCACCAAATGATTTTTTCTTAGGATTTGGATCGTGATATTTTTTAGTCCATTTCTTGTCTTCGTAAGTTGTAATTGATTTCCAAATTTTAATAGTACTTTTTTTATTGGCTCTAGCTTTTGTGTATGATTTTACATGATGCCAATCACCATCTTCTAGAGCTACTGCAAAGATGTACATAATAGAGTGATCAAGTGTTTCTCTGCTTGCATTAGGATCCATTTTCTGGGGGTCGTTTGCTCCAGTCCCAATTACGTAATGAGTGTGATGACTTGTAAAGATATCAATCTTTTTAATTTGATTTAAATTTGATATTTTAGTTTTTAATTTTTTAGCTAAATCAATTAAAGCTTGTGATTGATATTCTGCAGAGTATTCTTTTGTATAAGTCTCTAATATAGCTTTTTTGCTTTCATTTTTTTTAGGTAGTGGGACTTTGTAATTAGCCTTTTTTCCATCTAGTATTCTAGCAATAACACTATCTTCACCTTCATATATTGGACTTGGTGCTCCTTCTCCTCGCATAACACGATCTACTGCTTCTATAGCAAGTTTACCTGCATGAGCTGGCGCATATGCTTTCCAACTTGAAATCTCACCTTTTCGAGATTGTCTAGTTGAAACAGTTGTGTGTAAAGCTTGTTGTACTGCCTGATAAATTGTTTCAGTGTTTAATTTAAGCATTGATCCTAATCCAGCAGCAACACTAGGTCCTAAGTGAGCTATATGATCCACTTTATGTTTATGTAAACAAATTCCTTTAACTAAGTTAACCTGAACTTCGTAAGCAGTAATAATTCCTCTTAAAAGATCCAAACCACTTTTTTTATTTTGTTGAGCCACACTTAATAGAGGAGGAATATTATCTCCAGGATGACTGTAATCAGCAGCCAAAAATGTATCATGAAAATCAAGTTCTCTAACAGCTGTTCCGTTTGACCATGCTGCCCATTCGCAATCAAATTTTAATTTTGTGTTAACACCAAATAATGTAGCTCCATTTTTACGAGAGTGTTTAAGAGCCATTTCTCTAGAAGAAATTACAGGCTTTCTGTTTAATGATGCTATTGCAACTGATGCATTATCAATTATTCTATTGACAACCATCTCTATGGCATCTTTATTTAATTTAGCATTATCACTTGCGATTTCAGCTATCTTCCAGGCAAGCTGTTTTGTTTTTGGTAGGTTAATTTTAGATGGATAAACTTTAACTGTGTGTAATAACAAAATAACTCCTTGATTGATATTTTGTTTTAATAGTTAAAAAAAATTAATCAATATTAAAGATATTTAGATATTATTTTTTCAATACCAATGAAGTCTTTTATTAAGTGATTATGATATATTTCAGTTGTATTTTTTTCTGTGTATCCATTTTCTAGTAAAATTACTGGAATCTCTGCAGCTTTTGCAGCATTAGCATCTGTCTCACTATCACCAATCATAATAGTTTTTTTTACATCACCATCTAATATTTCAACTATAGATGTAAGATGTCTTGGATCTGGTTTACAATAATCAAAAGTATCTGATCCAGCAACATATTCAAAAAAATCATAAATCCCAATTTTCTTTAAAAGATCGTTAGACAAATGTTCTTGTTTATTTGTGCAAACTGCCATTGAAATGTTTTGTTCTTTACACCATTTTAAAAATTCTTTGACACCATTGATAAGGGTGCTTTCACTGATAATATTTTTTCCATAATAATCTACAAACTCTTTAGACATTTGATCTTTTATTTTTAAATCATTTACGCTATGAAACTCCTTTTTAGCTTGCCCCCAAATAGATCTTCCAATTAAAGCGCCAGCGCCCTTGCCAACTAAGTTTCTAATTTCATCTGTAGATTTGGTTGGATAGCCAAATTTTGTCATTACGTGATTGTGAGCACGCATAAGATCAGGTGCTGTATCAACTAATGTGCCATCTAAATCAAATAAAATTGTAAATTGCTGTTTCATTGTAAAAGTATTTTAAAGAAATAATTTGTGAATTAATTTACATATACACTTAATATAAAGAATTTCTAGATGAAAGAATTAAATTCACAAAAAATTCAAAATAAACTGAGAAGTAAATTTTTAAAATTAGGTGTTAAAATGATGGGACCTGAAACAATTTTTTTTTCAAACGACACAAAGATTGGAAAGAATGTAATAATTGAACCTTATGTTGTTATAGGATCAAAAGTTAAAATTGGTAACAATGTTATTATTAAATCTTTTTCTCATTTAGAAAAATGCCAAATAGAAAATAAAGTTGAAATTGGTCCATATGCGAGAATTAGACCTGATACGATTTTAAAAGAAGGATCAAAAATTGGAAACTTTGTAGAAGTTAAAAAAAGTGTTGTTGGAAAAAAATCTAAAGTAAATCATTTATCTTATATTGGAGATACGGTTATTGGAAAATCTGTAAATATTGGAGCTGGAACTATTACATGTAATTATGATGGTGTTAAAAAAAGTAAGACAATAATTAAAGACAGAGTATTTATAGGATCAAATTCTTCTTTAGTTGCTCCAGTTACTATAGAAGAAGAAAGCATAGTTGGTGCAGGATCAGTAATTACCAAAAGTGTAAAAAAGAAATCTTTAGCATTAACAAGATCGTTACAAACTGAAATTAAGAATTACAAAAGTAAATAATTTATGTGTGGAATAATAGGAATTTCTAGTAACAAATCTGTATCAGCCAATATAATCAATTCATTAAAAAAATTAGAATATAGAGGTTACGACTCAGCAGGAATTGCGACATTATCTGATGGCTTTATCAATGAGGTAAAATCAGAGGGTAGAGTAGAAAATTTAGAAAAAAATTTTGATTTAAAAATACTATCAGGAAATATTGGAATTGGACACGTTAGATGGGCAACACATGGAGTGCCAAATAGTATTAATGCACACCCACATTCATCTAAGAATGTTTCTGTTGTACATAATGGAATAATTGAAAATTCAACACTTTTAAAAAAACACTTAATAAATCTAGGTCATAAATTTAAATCACAAACTGATACTGAAGTAATTGTACATTTAATTACAGAAAATTTAAAAAAATCTGAGTTGCAAGAAGCAATTACAAAAACTCTCAAACAGCTTCATGGTAGCTTTGCGCTAGGAGTTATTTTTAAAGATAAACCAGATTTAATAGTTGGTGCTAGGCGCGGCTCACCTCTAGCTGTTGGTTATGGCCCTAATGAAAATTATCTTGGATCAGACTCTTATGCATTAAAATCAATGACTAACAAAGTTACTTATTTGGATGATGGTGAATTTTGTATAATTAAAAAAGATGAAGTTAATTTTTTCAATGAAAACGGAAAAAAAATTAATAAAAAAATTTTAGAACTTTCATCGAATGAACAAAACTATGAAAAAGGTGATTTCAAACACTTTATGGCCAAAGAAATTGAAGAACAGCCCGTAACTTTAAAAACAGGCATTAAAGAGTATGTGGATAATCTTAATAACGACATCAATATTTATAATTTTCCATGGAAAATAAGTGAAATTAAATCAATTACTTTAATTGGATGTGGCACAGCTTATCACTCATGTTTAATGGCAAAATATTGGTTTGAAGAACTTACATCTCTAGATGTTAATATTGATATTGCATCAGAATTTAGATATCGAAAAAATAGATTTAAAACTGATACTTTATATGTGTTCGTTTCACAATCAGGTGAAACAGCAGATACCTATGCAGCTTTAGATCTATGTAATAAAAACATGATGAAAACTTGTGCAGTTGTAAATGTTATTGAAAGTTCAATTGCAAGAGACTCAAACTTTGTATTACCAATTCACTGTGGTCCAGAAATAGGAGTTGCATCAACAAAAGCATTTTTAGGTCAAATACTCATTCTTTATATGTTTGCTTTAAAATTAGGTTCTTTAAGAAATGAAATTGAAAATAAAAGTTATCAAGACAAAATTAAAGATTTAAAAAACTTACCTAGTCTAATTGAAAAAACTTTATTAATAGATAATGATATTCAAGCCATAGCTTCAACATTTAATGAAGCAAAAGGTTCAATGTTTTTGGGAAGAGGTTTTTCTTTTCCAATAGCTCTTGAAGGGGCGTTAAAACTTAAAGAATTATCATATGTTCATGCAGAAGGTTATCCGGCAGGTGAAATGAAGCATGGTCCTTTAGCTTTAATTGAAGAGGGGATGCCAGTTGTGGTTTTAGCTCCAAGAGATAGTTATTATAAAAAAACAATTTCAAATATGCAGGAAGTAATTGCTAGAGGAGCAAAAGTTTTATTAATAACTAACAAAAGTACAGACGAAGTTGTTTCTGAAAATATTTGGGAAACTATTGAAGTTGAAAGTACAAATGATGATTTATTGCCTTTTCTATTAACTATTCCTCTTCAAAAACTTGCTTATTATTCAGCCCTTAAAAAGGGTTATGATATAGATAAACCAAGAAATCTGGCAAAATCTGTCACAGTTGAATA
>ERZ802822.1521-NODE-1521-length-14073-cov-8.110960_pt1 | contig 14073 bp, 17 predicted proteins | sample MGYA00345649_ERZ802822 | MGnify/ENA primary metagenome ERZ802822 (study PRJEB30503, sample SAMEA104212359) | marine metagenome | biome: Westerlies Biome; feature: [SRF] surface water layer (ENVO:00010504) within the epipelagic zone...; material: water...
AAAAATTAAATGACGGTATTTTCCTCGAGGAATCCTATAATTATATAACAATTTTTAACTCTATAAACTCTAAGAGTATTAAAATAAATAAGAAATCGATAAGTTTAGCTTTAACTAAGGCGAATCTTCAGAACATCCTCGCTACTTATACGGTAAATTTTATCTTGAAACAAAATATAAACCTTTTTGTTGAATCTTTAAAAAACATAGAAGTATTAGAACACAGGATGGAATATATCGGGAAATACAAAAATATTTGTTTTTATAATGATAGTAAATCAACTAATGTTGTAAAGAATGAAAGCAAAATTAATATTAGGGGAAATAATCCTCTAAATAAGGATAATATAAATATATCAAAAACTTTTGAAAATATTTATTCTGAAAATAAAAATATTAATAAAGTTGAAAATGATAAAAAAGAAATCACAAACTTTGTTAAAAAAATTAAGAAAAATAATCACCCAAATAAAATTTATCAATTACCTCAATCCAATTCATTAAAATATAAACAATTAAATGAGATAACTTCACATATTGATCAAAAAACAGTTGATAATAAGAATTTGCCCTTAATAAATAACCAAATAAGTGAAGCCTCTAACAATAATAAGTTTAATGGAAACAAGTTAAATAATAATCAAATTTTAAACGTTCAACATTCAATACAAGCTAATAATACTGGTAGTAACTTTTCTCAACAAAATAACTCTTCATTTTCAAACAGTAGTTACAATTCTGTTCTAGAAAACTTTATTGATAATTTAGATTTAACACAAAAGGGTTGGACATCCAAGCTTACGTCTAGAATAGAAAAAGCTATTCAAAATGGCGGAGAGGAAATCGAATTTAATCTCAAACCTAAAAACCTTGGTTTGTTAAAGGTATCAGTTAAATTTAAAAATGGCGTTGGTAATGTTAAAATTGTTACTGAAAATAGTTTTGTTACCAGTGCTTTAAATCAGAATGAAAATTACCTTCAAAAACTTTTTAACGAGCAGGGTATAAATTTAGACTTTTCAGCACAAAATGAAGGTAAAAAATTTGATTCTAGAAATAATTCGAACCAAAATTCACAAAATAATGATAAAAAAAATTCTACACAATCTGACATTAATATAAAAAATAGTGAAGATGAGAGTGATATCATAGCTAAAAACAATTCATCTAGACATATGATAAACGTGATTGCATAATATAAACAATATAGTAGTGAGAGAAAAATGGCAGAAGAAGTTGAAGAAGAACCAAAAAAGAGTAATTTATTAAAAATAATTATTTTTGTAGTAGCTGGTTTGCTATTAATAGTAGTTGGCTTAGGTATTGGTTACTTTATTTTTGGTGGAGAACCAGAACCTGATCCTTCTGCAGAAGTTAATCAGATTATTGAAGGTAAAGAAGCTGAAAAAAAAGAAAAAGAAAAAAGTGAAAATGAAGAAGAGGGCGAAGAAGTAGGTGAAGACGGTCTCATAAAGAAGAATGTTAAGGCTATCCCGGAAGTTGATAGCTACGAAACAACTTATTTTGAATTTCCTGGAGATTTCACAACAAACTTAAAAGGTAGTAGAAAGTTTTTACAAGTCAGTGTTGGCGTCTCTACACAATATGATGAAAAGGTTATGGAAGTTGTAGATTCTCATCAATTAGCTCTTCGTTCTGAAATATTATCAACTATAAGTGATTTTACAGAGACAGATATTTCAGGTAGTGATGGCAAGAAAAAGCTCTCGGAAAGGTTAATGGTAGTGCTGAATAAGAAGCTAGAAACACTTGATGAGTTTCCTGGTATAGAAGATGTTTATTTTACTGCCTTCATATTACAATAGAATAGGATTGTATAACTATGTCAAATACCTCTCGTAAGTTGTCATCGGATGAAGTCTCTGCTCTAATGGAGGGGCTACAATCTGGTGAAATTACAGCTAATTCTGGCGTTAACAATGATGTTGAAGTAACAGATTTTACTTTCGGGTCGGATAATCTAGAACTTCTTGGCGATTATTATGCTTTAAGGCTAATTAATGAGAGATTTGCCAGATTAGTTAGAAGTATTTTTTTACCAATGATTAGAATGCAACCTAAAATTAATCCATTTCCACCTGAAGTTAAAACATATGATGAATATAGTGCTGGTTTAAATAGTTTTATGAGTTTAACTACTAGTAGAATTGATGAGTTAAGGGGGTCGATGTTACTTGTACTTGAACCTTCTTTTATTAGTGTTTTAACAAACTGTTACTATGGTGGTAAATTAGCAAATTTTCCATCAACTAAAGCTGAGTTTACAGCAACAGAAGATAGAATAATTGAAATAGTTTCAGATGGTATGGGGCAATGTTTACAAGCTGCTTGGAAAGATCTTATGCCTATTACAATCAGACACCAAGCGAGGGAAATTAATCCCCAGTTTGCTACTTTGGTTGAATCAACTGATTCAGTTATTATTTGTTCTTTTGTCGTACAACTACCTAACATTGACTCTGCTTCATTTGATGTTATTTATCCATTACAAACATTAAAACCAATTGCGTCTCTGTTACGTTCAAGAGTCCAATCTGATGTTATTGATGATGATACTAGTTGGAGGGAGCGTCTAGAAAAATCAGTATTAAATGTACCTCTTCCTATTTCAGCTATCTTAAGTGAACCATCAGTATCTTTATCAAATTTAGTTAAATATAAAGAGGGAGATATAATTAATCTTCCACCAGTTGACGGTGTTGATTTTTTTGTAAACGACAAGCACTTATTTAAGGCCGAAATTGGAGAAACAAACGGTCAAGTTGCAGTTAGCTTAAAGAATAGATTATAATTTACTAGGAGTAATTAATGGCAGAAAATGAAACAGCAGCAACAAATGAAGAAACTAATTCAGACAGTGCTGGTATAGATAATCTTAAAGTTTTAGAAAATATTGAAGTTAAACTTACGGTAGAGGTAGGTTCAACAGAATTAAAAATTAGAGATCTTTTAAGATTAAATGAAGGTTCTGTGGTTGAATTAGAAAGATTAGCTGGTGACCCTTTAGATATTTTAGCTAATGGTGTTAAAATAGCTAAAGGCGAAGTGGTTATGGTTGGTGAAAGATTTGGTATAAGATTTACTGAAGTTACTAATCCTGAAAATCGAGTGCAAAAACTATAATTTTCAAAATATTGACAGAATATAATTAAAAAAATATAGAAATATCAGTAGGTTATTTTTAATAGTAAATTGGCATCTTTCTTGCTTCCTTTATTAGAATATAAAGGAAAGCTAAAATGTCACAAACAGTTCCAGATTTTACAACTGCAATAGTTACTATTTTATTTTTATTAGCATTAGGTATTGTTGCCTTTGTTATAAAGAAAAAAAGTGGCCCAATAAAAAAAATCATTAAAAATCAAAATAATCTTGAAGTATTAAATCAATTATCACTTAGGGATGGTTATTTAGCATATGTTTTAAAGGTTGGAGAAGAAAACTTTTTTTTTATAGGCCATAAATCTGGAAGAGGTTCTTTAACCCAAATTAATAATAATAGTCTTAATAATGAAAATACTAAAAAGATAAATATTGATGAATTGTCTTCCAAAAATATTTTAAAACCTAAAAGTTCGCTTCCAGATAAATCAAATGAGGCAAAACCTCTTCAACATGTAAATATTTCTGATCTATTAACAGCTCATAAAAAAGGTGGTAGAGATGCGTAAAGCGATTTGTCCTCAACCAATCAAAAGAATTAACTTTTATAGTAAACGAGAAGACATTGTTAATAAATTTAAAAATTTGTCTAAAGTTATATCCTTCCTAGTGACTATTTTTTTAATTAGTGGGTTACCAGTTCAAGCTTTTGGGGAGACAATATCCTCTGGTTTTCCTGCATTAAATGTATCAACTAATGGCAATACAACGGAATATTCATTCCCCTTACAAATTCTGCTATTAATGACTGCCCTAACAGTTCTACCTTCATTAGTGTTAGGAATGACAAGTTTCACAAGAATTATTATTGTGATGTCAATTCTTCGTCAGGCTTTAGGTACTCAACAGACACCACCAAATCAAGTTTTAATAGCAATTTCTTTATTTTTAACTTTTTTCATAATGGCTCCAACTTTTAATAAAGTTTATGATAACGCAGCAGTACCTTACATGGATAAAACACTACCAGCAGATCAAGCACTTGAAACTGCAAGTGCTGAAATGAAAGAGTTTATGGTTAAAAATACAAGAAAAACTGATCTAATTATGTTTTCAGAATTAGCTGGATTAGAAAAATTTGATAAGGTCTCAGATATACCCTTTAGAATAGCCTTGCCAGCATTTATGACGAGTGAACTTAAAACAGCATTTCAAATAGGTTTTTTATTATTTTTGCCTTTCCTTGTCATCGATATGGTTATTTCGTCTATTTTGATGTCACTGGGAATGATGATGCTTTCTCCAATGTTAGTCGCCCTTCCTTTTAAATTATTATTATTTGTTTTAGTTGATGGTTGGAGTATGACCGTTGGTTCTTTAGTAAGTACTTTTGCAGCAGGATAAAAAATGAATTTCGATGAAAATATTAGCATGTTAAGCATGGCCTTTTACCAAGTTTTGCTTGTATCAGGTCCGATATTAGCTTTAGCTCTTGGTATTGGTCTTTTTATAGGAATTATTCAAGCGGCAACTTCAATAAACGAAATGACATTAAGTTTTGTACCTAAAGTTGTTGTTGTAATGTTAGGAATAGGTCTGTTAGGAAACTTTTTTATGATGGGTTTAGTTGACTATTTTAACTTTATTTTTGACCAAGTTGCTGGTGTGGGACAAAATTAAATTTGAAAGAAATTTATTATGAATGGATCAGAATTTAACCTACCTGGAGTAAATTTATTCAACTTATACCAGTATTTGGTAATCTTTTTTGTGGCATCTTTAAGAATTTCGTCATTTTTAATCAGTGCACCATTTTTTTCACTAGGTGGTATTCCACTTCAAGTAAGGATAGTAGCTAGCATTAGCCTGACAGCATTTTTATTTCCCGTCATAAAAGTACCTGATATACAAAATATGGAAGGTTTTAACTTACTTATATTAATTTTGTCAGAAATAGGTATAGGTTTATCAGTAGGGTTGATTTTAAATATTATTTTTTCGGCTGCAGCAGTTGCTGGCGAAAAGATTGCGTCGACTGCAGGACTTTCTATGTCTAGTATGATTGATCCACAGTCTGGTGGTCAAACTTTAGTTCTTAGTACAGTCTTAACCCTATTTTTAATTTCTTGCTTTTTATCACTAGATGGACACTTATTTATAATTAAAATGTTATTAGAGAGTTATGTATATTTACCAATTGGTATTATTCTAAATTTTTCCCAGATAAGTAATATCGCGATTGATACTTTTGGAAATATGCTTTACCTAGCTGCCCTGATAAGTTTACCAATTGTAGGTGGATTATTATTAATACAGTGTTCCATTGGTATAATTACAAGATCCGCTCCCTCTCTTAACCTTTTTTCCTTTGGTTTTCCAATAGCTTTGATAAGCGTTTTTATATTTTTGTATGCTGGAGTAGGTCCTATTTCAGATGCATTTTCAGATTTGACAGGAACAGCTATCAATTTAATTAATGATGTACTTCATTCAACCAAAAAGGGAACTTTTTAAATGGCTGAAGAAGATAATTCACAAGATAAAACCGAAGAACCTTCTCAACGAAAATTAGATAAAGCAGCTGAGGATGGTCAAGTATTATCCTCAAAAGAAATGTTTGTATTCACAACATTAATAATGGGCCTAATGGTATTAACATCACTACCTTTTTTTGTGAAAGAATTTTTAGCTGTCTGGAAAATGTTTTTCTTATTTGACTTAAATTATATTATCAACGTTTCTCCAATGTCAGGAATAGAGAAATTAATAAAATACGTTATATACATAACTTTAATCATAGGCATTCCGTTGATACTTACAATTGTATTTACCCAAATGGCCGTAGGAGGTATTAATTTTGCTCCTAAAGGCTTCCATTTTAAATCTAATAGAATTAATCTTTTATCGGGCTTAAAAAGAATATTTTCGTCAAAAGGCCTAGTTGAATTAATTAAATCTCTATTTAAAGTTGGGTTATTAGGTGGGATTACCTATGGTGTAATATATTTTAATATTCAAGACATAATCAATTTATCAGAACGCAACCTTTACACTGCTTTATCAAACCTTCTCGATAATTTCCCACAACTAACAATTGCTTTATTAATTGCCCTTGGTTTTATAGCTATTTTTGATTTTATTTGGCAAAAATATACACATGTAGAAAAATTAAAAATGACTATTAAGGAAGTAAAAGATGAACATAAGGATACTGATGGATCTCCAGAGGTTAAGCAAAAAATAAGACGATTACAGAATGAAATCTCTAACAGAGCTGCCACTCAGACAGCTGCCCTTGATAATGTTAAAGATGCTTCAGCTATAATTACTAATCCTACACATTTTGCTGTAGCTATAAAATATGAAGTTGGTGAAACAGGAGCACCAACAATTTTAGCAATGGGGAGGGGAATGATAGCTGAAAAAATTATTAAGTTAGCCAATGAAAATAAAGTTACTGTTTTTCAGAGTCCTTTATTAGCTCGTGCTCTATATTTTACTGGAGAAATAGGAAAAGAAATCTCAGAAAATTTATACTCAGCTGTTGCCACAGTATTAGCATATATATTTAAAATTGAAAGAGGTGAGGAAACTGAATATCCTGATTTTGAATTGCCTGAAGATATGAGTTTTGATGAATATGGTAAAACACTAACTGAAAATATGGAGAAAAAGTGAAAAGAAAAAAAACTTTTGGCCAAATAATAATTACTGCGATGTTTTTATGGTCAGCTTTATTATGTCATTTTGAAGCAAGTTCTCTCAGAGAAGAGGGTGACTTGACGAATGCAACACTATATTGGTTTTTTGGTTTTACTGCTGTTATGGGAGCATTAAGATTTAAAATTGCCGAATTAATATATGGATTAATTGAGTTAAAAAATAAAAATAAAAAATAAAGAATTAAATTGTGATTAATAATAAAAAAAATGAAAAGAAAATGGTTAAATGTAGTGGGTGCTATTATTTTTTTATTACTTACAAGAAAGACCGTCCATGGGGTTGTAAGAAATTTGGCTTTATTTCAAAATTTATCCCTGCAATGGAAGTCTTTAGTACAACTGGTATAGAATGTGCATATAGAAAAGAAAAAGATCTGTAATTGTCAAATTAAGATAATTTTAATATTTTTATGGGATTTATAAAATGGATACAAAAATGGAAGCTGTACAAGAGAGTATAAAATTAGCTTTAGATGCAGCTGATGCGGCAACTGATGTAACCTCAGAATATAACAAAGTTAAAAAAGCTCATGCATTATTGGAGGCTAAAGTGAAACAAATTCATAAATATACTACAGTAGTATTTTTATCATCTATTATTTCAGGTTTGGTAGTCATAGTGGTAAGTGCATTTTTATTTATGCAATCATCAGATAAATTGACAAATATGACTGAAACAAGTAGAGAGGCTTTAGTTGTTTTTGCAGAAAATGTTGACGGTGTAAATGCATCTTTAAAAAACCTTGACACAGCCATAAAGAAACAAGGAGACCTGTTAGCAATTAATGAAAAATTAGTAGTTACACTTGATAAAATTGAAAAGCGAGTTGAAAAATCTAACGAAAATACTGTTGGTGAATTACAATTAATTACTACTACTTTGATAAATGAATTGGGAAAAAATTCTCAAATCAGTATTGAAAACAATAAAAAGCTTAGTGCAAACTTGGCAAAGTTAAATCGCTCTAATAGCAAAACAATAGCTAAAGCTATTCAGCAAATAAGTAATAAAGCCATATATAAACAGATAGTTGCTAATCAAGCGATACAAGCTCAACAAATATCTAAACTTGTAAAGCAAAATAATAATGTTTTAGGAAAGATAGCGGATAAAACTAGTAGGATTAAATATCCATAATATATTAATATTTAATTTTGTGAGTCTGATTATATGAATGAAGAAACTAAAATCGAAAAAGATTTTTTACAAATTAAATCTATAAGAACTTCTTCTAATGGATTTATTATGAAGTTACATGAGGGTGATATAATTATAGCTCTTGATGGTTTATTGATAAATAAAAGTTATGATGATTTATCTAAAGAATTGAACGAAATAAAAGATAAAAAAATTCTTACATTATATAGGGATGGAGTATTTTTTAACACTTTTGTCTATGGTTCTTTAGGTGTCATATGTGAAAATATTAATTCTAATACTATACCAGTTTTAGATAACTTAGATCCTAATAATTATTTCAATAAAGATGACTTTTATTTTCAGTTTGAAGTTTTTAAAAAACCAGGAAAAACAGCTATTCTTCTAAATACTTTTCCTACAATACTTGCAAGCCTTGCCCCACCTTTGTGGATGTTACAAAATAGATTATGGACTTTTTTTTGTATTTCCTTAGTTTTTTATTTCTTTCTTTTAATGATTTCCCCTTGGTTATTTTTTATCGGTTGGATATTAAAATCATGGTATGTTGGAAATAGCCAGATTGATATTTTAAGGCTTTTTTATAGAATGCATAATTATAGATTAAGCTTGAGTTTTTGTGCAAGGACTGAAAAGGAAGCTCAGGAGATTGCAAGGCAATTTGATGATAAAGTTGATTTTTATTATTCTTATCTTGAACCTGTTATATTAGAAGATTGATTTAATTTCATTACATCGATCGTATCGCCTTTATAAAGTTTATCCAAAAAAATTATCTCTATTATTATTTTAGCTACTTCACTAGGATTTTGAAGATTTTCTATATTTTCTCCAGGCATTGCTTGATTTCTTATTCGAGTATTAGTTTTGCCTGGGTTGATAATAGAAATAGATAAATTATTATGTTTATTTTCAGCTGACCATATTTTAATCATATGTTCGAGAGAAGCTTTGGATACTGCATAGGCTCCCCAGAATGGTCTAGCTTCAATAGCTACAGTTGAAGTCAAAAAACAAGCTTTGGGATTGTAACTTTTCTTTAATAGCGCGTCACATGAACGTATTAATCTATGGTTGCTTATTGAGTTAACCATCATAACTTCTAAAAATTCGTCATTGCTTTGATGGTGTATAGGTCCTAAAGTACCTAGGATAGCCGCATTAGCAATTAAAATATCTAATTTCCCCCAACGTTTAAATATTTCTTTTCCTAAATTATCTAAGCCATGCAAATCTTTCATATCTAACTCAACAACAGTACATGTCCCTCCATTATCAATAATAGACTTCTCAGTTTTTATTAGTCTTGATAAAGACCTAGCAGTAATTATCGTATGAATATTTTTCTTTGCCAGTTGTATTGCAATTTCAGCTCCTATACCACTACTAGCACCGGTTATTAAGGCTATTTGGTTATTTTTATTCATTAATTTTTTTATTAAGTTCTAAAATTTCACATACATCTATTGGATACTCTCCGGTAAAACAATGATCAGTAAATTGAGGTGTTTCAGGGTTCCTTTTATCACATCCCATAGCTTTATAAGTTCCAGCTAAAGATAGAAAAAATAAAGATTTTGCTCCTACAAGCTTAGTCATTTCTTTTAAATCAGATTGAGATGCAATTAATTCATTATAATTTGGCGTATCTATTCCATAAAAATCAGGATGCATAATAGGAGGGCATGATATTCCTAAATGAACTTCTTTTGCTCCTGCTTCATAAACCATTTTAACGATTTTGCTAGCTGTTGTTCCTCTAACTATTGAATCATCAATTAGAATAACTTTTTTATTTTCTATACATGATTTATTTACACTATGTTTAAGCTTGACTCCAAATTGTCTTATTGTTTGTGAAGGTTCTATAAATGTACGACCTACATAATGACTTCTTATAATGCCTAGTTCAAATGGTATAAATGATTTTTGCGAAAAACCTATTGCAGCAGAAACACCTGAGTCAGGGATAGGTACAACTACATCTGCTGTTATGTTATTTTCATTTGCTAATTGCTCTCCTAAAGCTTTTCTATAAGTATATACAGTTTTATTTCCAACTATACTATCTGGACTTGCGAAATAAATTCTTTCAAAAATACAAGGTCTTTCGGGAACTTTCTGAAAGGGCTTAATCGATTCGATTCCACTCTCAGTGATTATAACTATCTCACCATTCTCTACGTCTCGTATATATTTTGCTCCAATCATATCAAGGGCACAAGTTTCTGAAGCTAATACGGGAGAACCATCTTTTTCACCTAAAACTAAAGGCCTTATTCCAAATGGATCTCTTACTCCAATCAGTTTTTTGTTAGTTAGTATTACTAGAGAATAAGCACCTTTAATTTGATTGAGAGCGTCTATTAACTTATCAATTAATTTTTTCTTCTTTGACCTAGCAACTAATTGTAAAATAATTTCTGTGTCAGAAGACGTTTGAAAAATAGACCCACTTTCAACTAATTTTTTTTTAATAGAATATGTATTAGTTAAGTTACCATTATGTGCACATGCAAAGCCACCAATTGCTAAATTTGCAAATAATGGTTGCAGATTTTCAGGTTTAGACTCGCCAGTTGTTGAATATCTTACGTGACCAATTGCTGTTTTTCCTGGGAGTTGAGATAAGATATTAGTATTATTAAAATTGTCTCCTACTAAACCTTGCTTGCGCACTGAATGAAAATTATTTCCGTCAAAACTAACTATTCCAGCACCTTCTTGACCTCTATGTTGAAGAGAATGAAGTCCTAAAGTGGTTAACACAGAAGCTTCCTCGGTCCCAAATATTCCAAATACTCCACATTCATCTTTATATCTGTCGGTATGTTTACAATACATTAAGAATCCTCAAAACTCATATTTTATATATCTTCTTTTTTTATTTGATCGTCTATTGGTTCAACCTGTTCAATAAAAAAATCACTTAAAGTATCCGTAGTATTTTTTAAATATTCGTAAGTATAAGCCTCTAAAATTAAATCTGGTAATTTTTTTTCTTTCCCTATTAAATAAAGAAACCCTAGATAAAATAAAACAACTATTAGCGCACCCCTAAAAATGCCAAATAAAAAGCCAAAAACTTTATCCAAAAATAATATTTCAGAAAAATTGAATTTTGGTGACAACCATTTTGAAATGAGGTGTGAAATGAATAAGGTTGTTAAAAAGGGAAAACTAAATGCAATAACGTCAATTACAATTTTTTGAGAAATATAATCTACTAGTTCTAGTTTAAACTTTTCAAATAAATTAAAAGCTACAAATAGAGAAAAAATCCAGGATATAATACTAAATGTTTCTTTTATAAAGCCTCTAAAAGTAGCGACTATACAAGAAGTAAGGATAATTATTAAAATTAATATATCAACTATATTAAAATAAATGTTGTTAAATATTTCCATTAGCTCAAATCATTCATAACATCTTTATTAATTAAATTTACTAAATCATTTAGTAGATTAATAGAGTTATAGTTCAAATTTTTATGTATTATAGTTTTTTGTTTATTGGGTAAGTAAATTTGATTAAAGCCTAGTTTTAATGCTTCTTTAATTCTCACTTCAGGTTGAGTTACTTTTCTGATTTCACCTGAAAGACCAACTTCTCCAAAAAAAATACCAGAAAAAGACAAAGGAACATTTTTTACTGAAGAAATAATTGATGCAGCTACAGCTAAATCAGCTGCTGGTTCAAATATTCTGATACCACCAGCGATATTCAAAAAAATATCCATATTTGATAAGTGGATTTTACATCTTGCTTCTAGAACTGCACATAACATTGAGAGCCTAGAGATATCCCAGCCAACAATAGTTCTTCTTGGAGAGGCGAGTGTTGATGGAGTTACCAAAGCCTGAACTTCTACAAGAATTGGTCTCGTTCCTTCCAAACCTGCAAAAATTGAAGTGCCAGATATATTTTCTTGTCTATCAGATAAAAATAAAGCGGAAGGATTTTTAATTTCTTTCAGCCCATCTCTTAACATTTCAAAAACACCAATCTCATTTGTAGGTCCAAATCTATTTTTTATACTTCTTAAGATTCTATATTGAAGATTATTATCCCCATCAAAATATAAAACAGTATCCACCATATGTTCCAAGACACGAGGTCCAGCGATTGAACCGTCCTTGGTAACATGTCCGATTAAGATTAGAATAGAGTTTGTTTTTTTTGCAGCAATAATTAATTCATGTGTACTTGCTCTAACCTGAGACACAGTTCCTGGTGAGCTGTCTAATTGAGGTAAATACATAGTTTGAATAGAGTCAATTACCAATATATGTCTTTTTCCAATGGAACTTATGGTTGCTGCTATATCTGATGCATTTGTAACAGAAGCAAATTGAATATTATTGTCTTTTAAACCAAGTCTATCTGCTCTCATTTTTATTTGAGATAAACTTTCTTCACCAGAAATGTATATACATTCTTCTTTAAGTTTTGATAAATTACCAACTAGTTGTAATAACAATGTTGATTTACCAATACCAGGATCACCGCCAATTAAAGTAACTGATCCAGGTACAAACCCACCCCCAATAACTCTATCTACCTCAGTTAAATTTGATGTAATTCTCGAATGATCATATGCTTCATTTTTTAAATATTCAAAACTAATAGTTTGTCCATTTGATTTAGATAAAATACCAGATGGTTTTATGTTTTTTTCTTCTAGTAAAGTGTTCCACTCATTACATTGTTCACACTTACCAATCCATTTCGGATAAACTGATCCACATGATTGACAAATATATTGTTTGTTAGATTTTGCCATTAAATAAATAGCTTAGGATTTGTTGATTTAATAAAGTCTTTTATTTTTGGATTATTTGCTTTCAACATATCTTCAGGTGTTCCTGACCATGAAATAGTTTGCTTATCAATTAAAATTACTTTATCAGCTATTCGACACACTGATGCCATATCATGAGTAATTGTAATTGCACTACCACCAACTGTCTTAACAGCGGTTTTAATTAATTTGTCAATTAAGCTACCTGTTACTGGATCTAAACCAGATGTGGGTTCATCAAACAATAATACTTTTGGGTCTCCGCATATAGCTCTAGCTATTGCAACCCTTTTCTGCATTCCTCCAGAAATTTCTGAGGGATAAAGGGTTAAAATTTCAGAATTCAAGCCTAATCGTTTTATTATTGATAATGCTAATTTTTTTGCATTTTTATTAGAAAGTTTTTCTTTATTTCTAATTTTGAAAACAATATTTTCCCAATTTTGCAAAGAATCAAATAATGCGCCATGTTGAAATGTGATTCCTAAATCAAGTAAAATTTTTTCTTTTATAGACCTTTTTAAGTTAACCATTTCTACACCGTTTATTTTAATGGAACCTTTATCTGGTTTTAATAAACCAATGATGTTTTTTAGGAGCACTGATTTACCAGATCCTGATGTGCCTATTATGGCTAAAGACTCACCTTCCAATAGTTTAAAATTAATATTATTTAAAACCATGGTGTCATTAAAACTTTTAGTAAGGTTTTTAACTTCAATTATTGTTTTATTATTTAATTTATTTTTCATTTTTAACCAAAAAATAAAGCTGTTATAATATATGTGCTTGTTAATATCATTACTGACGAAATTACTACAGATGCTGTTGTAGCATAACCAACTCCTTCGGCTCCTTTGGTTGCATTAAAACCAAAATAACAACTTACCATTGATATTATTAACCCAAAAATTAGAGCTTTAACTGTACCTTGAATAATATCAATCCATTGTAGATATTCTAAAGTAGCATACAAATAAATGTTTGGATTAAATTCTAATTTAAAAATTGCAATTACATATCCACCCAAAATTCCAATTGTATTACCTAACAGCACTAAAACTGGAATACAAATTAGTGAAGCAATAATCTTCGGGGCAATTAAATATTGCATAGGCCTTGTTCCAAGAGTACCTAATGCATCTATTTGCTCTGTAACCCTCATTGTTGCTATTTCGGCTGCCATCTTAGCTCCAATACGTCCAGCAACCATTAGTCCTGTTAAAACAGGTCCTAATTCTCTAGTGATTGAGGTTAGGACAACTCTT
>ERZ802822.1523-NODE-1523-length-14069-cov-8.145798_pt1 | contig 14069 bp, 14 predicted proteins | sample MGYA00345649_ERZ802822 | MGnify/ENA primary metagenome ERZ802822 (study PRJEB30503, sample SAMEA104212359) | marine metagenome | biome: Westerlies Biome; feature: [SRF] surface water layer (ENVO:00010504) within the epipelagic zone...; material: water...
TGGACGCCTCAAAAAGTCGCTGAAAGTCCATCAGTGAAACGGCACTTGGATTTGTGTCAAGCGCTGGCAGATTGCTCTGTCCCAGCGCCTGTATCGAAGCACAGCAAGTCGCCAGCAGTAGCAGAGTGCTTGTGGTTATTTCTCTCATGTTGCCTCCAACCTTTGTCGTGGTAAAAATCTTCGCCGTGATGTTCTAGTAGTGATGTTCTATTAGTTCTGTTCAGCAGGTAAATCGAAAGTTAGGTTCAGCCCGTTGGCAGCTCCGCGAGGCGCTCCAAGATTAGTGCCCGCGTGGGCAGCGCTGACTGCGCACCAGTTTCAAGACAGGCCAATCCGCCGGCCACGTTGCCCCACCGCATGGCCTGAAGAAACGTCTCCCCTGCATCGAGGGCTGCAGTAAAGGCGCCGGTAAAGGCATCCCCAGCGCCCACAGTATCAATTGGTGAAATCGGCAGCGCGGGCACCCTGAGCACACTGTTCTCATGCACTGCGAGGGTGCCGTCAGCGCCGAGGGTGACGACTATGGATTGACCGGTAAGTGCGACCACGTCTTGGGCTTGCTGTTCAGCACCGGTGGATGCGCTGTCACCGGAATCTGAACCGTTATGAAGATCCGCGTGCAGCTGCGCCAACTCGCCTTCATTAACAATGAGGTAATCGACCTGCTGTAGTACCGTCAGCTCGATGCGCTGCATCGGCGCCAGATTCCATACGATGTTCGCGACAACGGCACGGCATTGTTGAATGAGGTCGGTCATGGCGGACATCGACACTTCCATTTGCAGCAGAAGTGTTGTTTGCGGATTTAGCTGGCTGGCATCGAGTGATTCGCCTGTGGCTTCCAAGTTAGCGCCAGCAGACACGGTAATGGCGTTCTCGCCCGCAGCATCGACATTAATCGCCGCAGTCCCTGTGGGTTTGAGGCTTTGCGTCACTGCGCTGGTATTCACGCCCGCGGCCATTAAGCCCGCCATTGCAATGGCGCCCAAGCCATCTTTGCCAACGGCGCCAACCATATGAACCTTGGCACCAGCCTTCGCTGCTGCCAAGGCTTGGTTGCCACCCTTGCCGCCGGGTAGCACTTCCATATTGGTAGCCAATACGGTTTCTCCCGGTGCGGGCAATTGCGCCACCTGAAACACGTAGTCAACGTTGAGCGAACCAAAAACTGTGATCATGTAACTCCCCGTGCATCGAAACCGCGCACCACATTTATTAACGTTGCAATATTAGACCGATCGGCGATTGGAAACGCCACCGCCGTCTGTGCAGCGTTTTTAGGTGCTGGTCATTTGCGTCGCGACGGCCTCGCCCAGTTGCAGATAATCTTGCGCTTCGTCCACATAACCAAGCTCTACAAGGTGAATACCCGTGGAGACAATTTCCACAAATCCCCAGCTGACAATGGCTTGGGTCGCTACACCAGTCTGCTCGCTCAGCCACGCGGCCCTGTTACGCAGCGCCTTCATCGGCTCCACGTGCCGATAGGCTGAAATCCAGTTGCGCAACAAAATGCCCAAATCGTAGGCAGCTTCAAAGCGCAGGCCGTCGGGGTCCACAAGCTTGTATTTGCCAGCGGGGTCACCGGTCGCCGCGAGAGTGTTGTATTCATGTGCATCGCCATGCACGAGTACAAAGTCTTGCTTGCGCCAAGAGCCACGGCGCGCGTCGATGTGATCCACGGCCAAGTGCATCATTTGCGTATTGAAACGTGCGCCGATTTTCGCCGGTGTGTGACGAATATGGTTCTCCAGCCAGTCCGCTTTGCCCTCACCACAGACCAACCCCTGTGTTGCAGTATCGGCCTGCCAGCTCTCCTGCAAGGCAGCAGTGACCCGTTCGATCTGAGTTTGAATGGCGAGACCGCTGTCTGCGATGGGCGAACCGAGTCGTTCCATGACGGCAATGCCCTTTACGGCGTCAGTGGCAAAAACGCCAACATAGCCTCGACCCTTGGCGGCCTGAAGCCCTGCAATCTCGGCAGTAACATCAAGATCAGTCGGCATTACAACTTTGAGAACGCGCTCAGCGCCAGATACTTCTTTCACAATGGCAAGGTAGCTTGCAGAGCCGCCGGGTAGGCTGTCGACAAAGGTCAAACCGTAGTCAAAGAGCGCCTGCCGAACTTTATCGGGCAATGCTTTTACCCAAGCCTGTCCGACCTCACCCAACATTTCTGCGCGTCTTTGAGTGATATCGGAAAGTTTGATATCCATGCTGTTTCCTCTCTCCCCAAACGTGCCCAGACGGTAGGCGCTCACGTTATCAAGCCCTAGAATAGTGCGAGGCAGAAAAATACATAAGAGGCCAATACAAGGAGAGGAGCGCGATGCTGAATTACCGAAAAGAAGGGGATGTTGCGGTTATTACCATGGACGATGGTAAGGCCAATGCGGTTAGCCACAGCTATATCGACAACTTAAATGATGGCCTCGATCGCGCCGAAGGTGAGGCCAAGGCCGTGGTGCTGCAGGGGCGTTCTGGCGTGTTCAGCGCCGGCTTTGACTTGAAGGAAATCGGCAAGGGGCCTGCAGAAAGCAAGGCCTTGGTTGATAAAGGCGCGGCCTTGCTGCTGCGTTTGTTCTCCTTGCCCATGCCAGTTGTCGCCGCCAGTGCAGGGCATGCTATCGCCGCCGGCGCGCTGCTGATGCTTGCCAGCGATACACGCTTTGGCGTCGGCGGAGATGCCAAGTACGGGCTCAATGAAACGGCCATTGGCATGACGCTGCCGCCCTTTGGGCTGCAAATTGCGCTGTGTCGGGTATCCAAACGTCACCAGACCCAAGCGATTATCCAGGCCAGTTTGTACGACGGCGAAGGGGCCCAGCGCGCGGGCTTTTTGGATGAAATTGTCAGCGCCGAAGCGCTAGAACAATGTGCCCTTGCCAAGGCGACAGAGCTGGCCGAGCTACCTACCGAGGCTTATGCGGCGATGAAGCTAGACGTGCGGCGCGATTACATCGACATCATTGCTGCGAGCCTAAGCTAAGGCATAACGAGGCGGGCAAAAGATCGAGGATAATCCGCGAGTTAGGTGAATATGCGCGGTCTTGAGCGTTGAAGGAGTGCTTGATGTGCTTGCTGGCTTGGCAGTAGAATTTGCGCCCTGATTTCGAGGAGGCGGAATTTTCTGCGATCTGAACTCGGCGCGCCGCGAGTAGGCGTAAAACGCTCATCTATTCTTGGAGAAGGTTGGAGACGCCCATTAAGAAGACTAGCAAGCGAGTTGATCGCTCGTTGTTAAATGAAGACATTACTGCTGCAAACGTGCGCCTTGTGGGTGCTGACGGTGGTCAACGAGGAATCGTTTCACGCGCTGAAGCAATGGCGGAAGCCAAGGCATCGGGACTGGATTTGGTCTTGGTTGCTGCTGACGCTAACCCTCCTGTTTGCAAAGTGATGGACTATGGGAAGCATCTGTTTGAGCTGAAGAAAACCAAGGCAGCTCAACGCAAGAAGCAAAAGCAGATCCAAGTCAAAGAGATGAAGTTCCGTCCCGGTACGGAAGAAGGCGACTATCAGGTAAAACTACGCAACCTGAAGCGCTTTCTCGAGGAAGGAGACAAAGCGAAGGTGTCTTTGCGTTTCCGCGGTCGTGAGGTAGTGCATCCTGAAATTGGGATGAATCTTATGACTCGAATAGCGCAAGACCTAGACGAGCTCGGTTCCGTGGAAGCAGAACCAAAGTTCGAGGGTCGTCAGGTCATCATGGTTTTGGCTCCACGAAAAAACAGGAAAGCGCAGGCTCCGAAAGAAGCCTCTTAGTAGCACGCGTTGCGTGCATGCGAAGCGCTAAAAACAAGCGAGAGCTTGATTTTAATCGCCTCGGTCGAAATTGCGGTCGACCTTGAAGGCAACCGATGAATCGCGTGGAGATAGGCAAGTGCCAAAAATGAAAACCCACCGGGGTGCTGCGAAACGTTTTCGCCGTACCGGCTCCGGTTTCAAACATAAGCAAGCAAACAAGAATCATATCCTCACGAAGAAGGCGCCAAAGCGAAAGCGTCAGCTGCGTGGCATGGAAGGTGTGGCAGCGGCTGATGTACCAGGCTTGGTACGCATGCTGCCCAAGAAGGCGCGCTAGGAGGACTTATGCCCAGAATTAAACGAGGCGTAGCGTCCAGAGCTCGCAGGAAGAAAATCTTAAAAGCCGCCAAGGGTTATTACGGCGCTCGTAGCCGCACCTTTAAGGTAGCCAAACAGGCAGTCATCAAGGCAGGCCAATATGCCTACCGAGACCGCCGTCAACGCAAGCGACAGTTCCGTCGACTATGGATTGTCCGCATTAACGCGGCGGCCCGTGAACACGGCTTGTCATACAGCCGCTTTATCTCTGGTCTCAAGGAGGCAGGGATAGAGGTAGATCGTAAGGTGCTCGCAGACATCGCCATGCATGAGAAAGATACGTTCGCCGCGTTGGCCAAACGTGCGGGTGCAGGTGCTGGAGTGGCGCAAGCGGCCTAAGCATGTTGCGGAGCAACTCGCGTTGCTCCAAACACGCGATCTACAGCTGACTGTCTTCAGGAGACCTTAATAGAGTGTTCTTCCTGCAGTTGTATGTTGCGCACAAAGGGAAGGACTTGGGTTCTTCCCTTTTTTTTGCCTTCAGTGAATGGCCAAAATCGAAACGCGGAGCAAATCGGGACAAGCGATGGATATTGAGAACGTATTACAGCAGGGCATCGATGCGGCCAGCGCCGCAGAAGATTTGCGCAGTTTGGATGAAGTTCGCGTTAACTACCTGGGTAAGAAAGGCGGCCTGACCGAGCTGCTCAAGGGCCTTGGCAAACTTGAGCCTGAGGATCGACCTAAGGCCGGCGCGAAAATTAACGAAGCGAAAACCGCGCTGCAGGAAAAGATCTCCGAGCGTAAGACCGCGCTGGAAGCTGCGGCGTTGGAAGCCGCACTCGCCGCAGATAGGGTAGATGTCACGTTGCCCGGTCGACGTGGCCAGTCTGGTGGGCTGCATCCGGTGACGCAGGCCATGTACCGCATCGAGTCGATCTTCACCGGAGCCGCTTACGAGGTGGTGAGCGGTCCTGAGATTGAGAACGACTACTACAACTTCGAAGCCCTCAACATACCCGCGCACCATCCTGCGCGAGCCATGCACGACACCTTCTATTTTGGCGACGGCACGCTGCTGCGCACCCATACCTCACCCAGTCAGGTGCACACGATGGAGCGTCAAGAACCGCCCATACGCGTGATATGTCCCGGCCGCGTCTATCGTCGGGACTCTGACCTGACCCACAGCCCTATGTTTCACCAGGTGGAAGGGCTGGTCGTGGATCAGGGCATTAGCTTTGCGGATCTGAAGGGCACCGTGATCGACTTTTTGCAGCGTTTCTTTGAAAAAGAACTACAGGTGCGCTTTCGTCCTTCCTACTTTCCGTTCACAGAACCCTCAGCCGAGGTCGACGTGCAGTGTGTGCATTGCCTAGGTAAAGGCTGCCGCGTATGCAGTCATACCGGTTGGTTAGAGGTCATGGGCTGCGGCATGGTGCATCCCAATGTGCTGCAAATGTCGGGTATCGATACCGAGGTGTATTCAGCGTTCGCCTTCGGCTTTGGCGTCGACCGCTTAGCCATGCTGCTCTATGAGGTAGACGACTTACGTTTGTTTTTCGAAAACGATTTACGTTTTCTACGGCAATTCAACTAGCACGAGTATCGGGGCGACACGATGAAATTCAGTGAAGCATGGCTGCGCCAGTGGGTTAATCCGTCATTAGACAGTGACGAACTGTTGTTCCAGCTCACCATGGCCGGACTGGAGGTCGACGGCACTGAGCCTGCGGCTCAGATCTTCAGCGGTGTGGTTGTGGGTGAAATTGTTAGCGCCGAGCAGCATCCTGATGCGGACAAGCTGCGAGTCTGCGACGTGAGCGACGGCAGTGAGCGCTTCCAGGTGGTGTGCGGTGCTCCAAATGCCCGAGCAGGTCTTAAGACGGCCTTTGCAAAAGTCGGCGCGGTGTTGCCCGATAATTTCAAGATTAAGAAGGCCAAGCTGCGTGGGGTGGAATCTTTCGGCATGCTCTGCAGCGCTCAAGAGTTGGGTATGGGCGAAGATGCCGATGGCATCATGGAGCTTGATCATGCGGTTGGGGCAGACCTTGCCGAGATCGCTGGCGCTGCCCTACCCTTGGATGATCTAACGGTTGATATGGACCTCACCCCAAATCGAGGCGACTGCCTGTCGATCAAGGGTCTTGCGCGGGAGGTTGGCGTGCTGAACAACCTTGAGGTGGCCTATCCTGCGATAACACCCGTCTTGGCCCAGAGTGAGCGCAGCTTTCCAGTGACTTTGGAGGCTACCGCCCAATGTCCTAAGTACCTAGGTCGGGTGATCGAAGGGGTAGATCTAAGTCGGCCTTCACCTGACTGGTTAACGCAGCGCCTGCGTCGCTGCGGTCTGCGCAGCATTGACCCGGTGGTTGACGTAACAAACTACGTGCTGATCGAGTTAGGCCAACCCATGCACGCCTTTGACCTTGATCGCCTAGATACACAAATTACTGTGCGTATGGCGCAGCCTGATGACAGGCTCGTGTTGCTTGATGGACAAGAGGTCGAACTGGATGCCGACACGCTGGTGATCGCCGATGCCAGCGGGCCAGTGGCCATGGCTGGTGTCATGGGTGGTAAGAATTCTGGCGTGCAGGCCAACAGCCAGAACATCTTTCTTGAATGCGCATTCTTCGCACCAATCGCCATCGCCGGCACGGCGCGACGCTACGGGCTGCATACCGATGCATCTCATCGTTATGAGCGGGGCGTAGATTTTGCGCTGCAGGCCGAGGCCGTGGAGAGAGCAACGCAGATCTTGCAAAGTATTGTCGGCGGAACCGCCGGCCCCATTGTTGAAACGATAGATGCACCGTCCATGCCCCAGCAGCCGCAGGTGCGACTGCGTGAACAGAAGCTCAATCAGATGCTGGGTATCAAGGTGGACGTGGCGCAGGTGGACGAAGCTCTGCAGCGTTTGGATTTCGCCGTTGTTGAGCGCTCCCAGACTCCAGCCGGTGTGAGCTGGGAGATCACCGCGCCAACCCATCGTTTCGACATTGCCATTGAGGCCGACTTAATCGAAGAGGTTTGCCGTATATACGGGTACAACAACATTCCGGTAACCAAGCCGAGTGTGCAACTGCCCTTGGCTGCGGTGAATTTGCAGCAGCACAGTGAGCGTCAATTGCGGCAGCGACTCACGCACCTCGGCTTTCAGGAGGTCATCACCTACAGCTTTGTCGACCCTAAGAGTGAAGCGATCCTAGGCCAGAACGACGCGTCTGCGGCGAAAACACTGGTGAACCCGATGTCTTCCGATTTGTCGGTAATGCGCACCAGTTTGTTGCCGGGATTGATCGATGCGGCGAAGAAAAATACCGCGCGCCAGCAAGATTCTGGGCGCTTATTTGAGGTGGGCCTAGTGTTTAAACCCATCGATGGACTGCAGCAGGACCTAACCGTTGGCGGCATCCTGTGGGGGCGCCGCAATTTACAGGCCTGGTATAGCGATACCGCGGCAGTCGATTTTTTCGATGCCAAGGGCGTGGTCGAAGAGCTTGGGCAGTGGGCGGGTTTGCAGCTGCGCTTTCAACCCCTTGAAGACAGCGTTATGCATCCAGGCCAAAGTGCAGGCATCTATCTCGGCGAGACGCGCATCGGCCGGGTTGGTGCGCTGCATCCAGAGGTGGCCCGACAGCTGGACATCGACTCGGCCTACATTTTTGAGATGGATGGCGACGGCATTATGCAGCGGCCAAAGCGCAGCCATGGTTCGGTGTCGCGGTATCCGTCGGTTAGACGCGATATTGCCGTAGTGGTTCAGCAGGATGTCAGCGCCCAGACCGTGATCGACGTGCTTGCCAATGGTTTGGACAGCATTTGCAAGAACATCACGTTGTTTGATGTATATCAGGGCGAGGGCCTTGATTCAAAAGAGAAAAGTCTCGCCCTAGGGTTGACCTTACAAAGCCAAGAGACCACCCTAGGTGAAGAGGAAATCAATGCTGCTGCTCAGTCTGCGGTGGCATTGCTAGAGCAGCATTGCGGGGCTCGACTTCGTTAGAACCCGACGCTAACGATGATATCCAAACTGATGGGGAAAGATCTTTGGGTGCACTGACCAAGGCAAAAATGGCAGATCAGCTGTTCGACGAATTAGGTCTGAACAAGCGCGAAGCCAAAGAAATTGTAGAATTATTCTTTGACGAAATTCTCCAATCTCTGGAGAACAACGTGCAGGTAAAACTGTCGGGCTTCGGCAATTTTGATCTGCGCGAAAAGGGCGAGCGCCCAGGGCGCAATCCAAAGACCGGCGAAGAAATTCCGATTACCGCCCGGCGGGTCGTTACCTTTCGACCTGGACAAAAACTCAAGTCGCGAGTCGAAGCCTTCTCAGGCGAAGGCGAGCAAGATGACGAACACAACAGTGATGACTACTAGCGCCTGCGCGTAGGAATTCTCTCTGTATGCTTGAGACCAGTAACAACAACGAACTGCCACCCATTCCGGGAAAGCGCTACTTCACCATTGGTGAGGTCAGCGCGCTGTGTGATGTAAAACCCCACGTGCTGCGTTACTGGGAACAAGAATTCCCGCAACTCAAACCCATGAAACGCCGAGGCAATCGACGCTATTACCAACGCCAAGATGTGATCTTGGTGCGGCAGATTTGCGGGCTGCTGTACGATCAGGGCTTCACGATTGGTGGTGCACGCCAGCGGCTGGTAGGCGACGATGCCAAGGAAGACCGCACGCAATCGAGCATTGTGGTCAAACAAATGATCACCGAGCTAGAAGACCTGCTGCGCGAGCTTAAATCCTAGGCGAAGGCAGAGTGGTGGCGGCTTCTACTTACCTTCGCCCACTTCGGAAGGCCATTTCACATCGGCTTTATCAGCGCTATCGACTACAGCGCCCGAGCCAATCTCGTTCACTCCTGTTTTGCATGGCATACAGCCTGCTGTTTGTGGCCGGACATAGTAGCCACGTTCAGAGTGAGGAAATCAGTTCCCGCGGTGACTTCGCCTATGAGGTTCGCATGGGGCCCATAATTGCGGGTGAGCTGAACTTCGATTTTCGGCGCCAGCGCGAGGCCTATGAATTTCTTGGCCAATTTCAAACTTCACAAAGCCTGAGCGCCTACTACACGTGGACGGGAACGTTCGCCGCAAAGGGCTTGTGGCAAGCAACGACTCCACTGACCCAGACCTACTTGGTGCAAAGTGAGAGCAAGGATGACGACTACAAAGTGGTCATCATGAGTCAGCAAGACACCCAGATTCTGTTAGGCCGAGACGGCGAGTTCGAGGTTAACCCTAAACCCCCGGGCACTGATCTGATCTCGGCACTGTTGTTCACCCCGGGTTGTTACGCCGGTGAGCATGTGCACGATGGCGAAGATGCTTACCCAATACGTCTGGATCGCGTGAGCGATGCAAAACTAGCGCGCCGCGCCGGCTTTTACTCGGGCGCAGTCATGCGCTGCGATTATTCGGTTGTCACACGACGAGGAAAAACCCGACGATTGCGGGTATCAATGGCAGAGATTGATGGGGTTTGGGTGGCTACCGAAGTGCGAATTCGCGTGTCATTTTTCCCAGACCCGGTGTTTCGATTGCGCAGTTAAGGCGGGCATGTTGCCTGACAGTGACCGTAGATTTCCGGGGAGGGAAAATACATGGCAGAACCAGCAGCGACAAACCAACCATGGTTTTTGCGGGGCAACTGGAGCCCCATGCAGCAAGAACGCACCGAGACCCAGCTGGCCGTGCAGGGCAGCATTCCACCAGATCTCAGTGGCGTGTATTTACGCACTGGGCCGAACCCTAAATCAGGTACCGGTGAACACTGGTTTCTCGGCGATGGCATGGTTCACGGCATTCGCCTCAGTGGTGGCAAAGCTCAGTGGTATAAGAATCGCTTTCTGCAAACGCCGGATATCACTGATCCTTTGAGCGATCCAGCCGCTGGGCTCGGCGATTTGCGGCGCGGCAAAGGCAACACGCATGTCGTCGCGCACAACAAAAAAATTCTGTGTTTGGAAGAAGCGCACTGGCCTTGGGAGATTGATGGGCAGCTAAACACCGTAGGCTGCGAGAACTTCAGCGAAGCGCTGACCTGTTCCATGACCGCGCACCCTAAGATATGCCCGACCACGGGCGAAATGCTGGCCTTCAGTTATTTCAATTTTGCGCAGCCCTATCTGAACTATATCCGCATTGGCGCAGACGGCGCGCTTAAGCAGCTAGAGGGCATTGAACTGCCGCAGATGGTCATGATGCATGACTTCAGCATCACCGAAAATTACGTGGTGTTTATGGATCTGCCCTTGGCGCTTGATCTTGAATTGCTCGCAACTGGCATACCGTTTCGCTTCAAACGCGAGAGTGGCGCACGCCTCGGAGTGATGCCACGCAATGGCACGTCGAGGGATGTTCGCTGGTTTGAGATCGAGCCCTGCTACGTATTTCACCAGGTCAACGCGTGGGATAAGGACAGCGTGATAACGCTCTATGTCTCGCGGCAAAACTCTGCCTTTGGCGCAGATTCTGGAGATTACTCGGAAGTCGGGCGGTTGCATCGCTGGACCATTGATCTAACGCGGGGAACTGTGAGCGAGCAGCCTATCGATGACAGGCCAGCGGACTTTGGTCGAGTCAACGACACCATGGTGGGTAGAGAGTCGCGATTTGGCTACCTAATGGCGCTAGACGGCGAAGGCAACAGTGAAGAGCCAGTGTACGGCCCGCGTCTTTACCAATATGACCTGCATACCGGCAAGTGCGCTGAGCATGACTTAGGCGACGGCACGCGAGGCGCGGAACCGGTCTTTGTACCAGCGACCAATGCCAAGGCAGAAGATGAAGGCTGGGTGTTGAGCTTGGTGCACAGTGAAACGACCGGGAAATCTCGGCTGATCATTGTCGATGCGCAAAATTTTGCAGCACCGCCGGTGGCGATGATTGAACTGCCTTTTCGGGTGCCTTACGGAGCGCACGGTAATTGGGTAGCAGACAGTCAGTTGCAATAACAAGCACCGCAAACTTTCGAAGGGCAAGAGCATCAGCTATGATGCGGACCGTCTCGGGGCGTAGCGCAGTCTGGTAGCGCACTTGGCTGGGGGCCAAGTGGTCGCAGGTTCAAATCCTGCCGTCCCGACCAATTTCTTAATTTGAATCAGTCAGTTAGGTGGTGGTGCTTAATCTGGCTGATTCGGGTTTTACGCACAGAAGCAGATCTTGCTCACAACCGCCTCAATCCTGCCCTTTGAGCCTTGTCCGACAGTTGCTCGAGAGATGATGGCTAACAACCTCGACCCAAGCGCACAGAAAACAACTCGTTCGCTGCAGTCCAAGTACTTTCTGCTTTGCGCAAGGTCGAAGAGCGCACGATGGACATAGCGCAAAGAGCACGCCAGTTCGCTGCTTTGATATTCCGCGACGCAATCGCTACGGGCCGCACGGAAAGAGACCCTACCGCTGACTTCAAAGGACTCTTGAAGAACAAGAAGGTGAAGCGCCATGCCGCGACCACAGGTCCGGCAGGTGTAAGCCGTCTGCCCAGAGACATGCAACACTATGCTGGGCGTTCGGTGTTAAAGGCTGCATTTATGAGCAGAAAATCGGTTTCATAACGCCTTTGCGCGCACTATTACCACCTGAAAAGCGAACAAATCCTGCCCTCGAGCTTGCTCCGGAAGCCTTTAGCGATTTTTTTCGATACGGTTTCGGCTTGCCCGGACTGCCGAGCGATGACGCCTTTCCTTTGCTACATGTTTTTGGTGACTATGCGGCTCACTCCTAAGTAATGGAAGGAGCATTAATTTAGGGGACACTGGCTACTATTCGGCGTAAGAAAAGGATAAGAACAAATGACACTCTTGAGAAACGTCACAGCAGTTACGTTAAATGAGCGTCGAGAGATAGTGGACGACGCTGCGATAGAGATTGATGGAAATGAGATTTTATCAATTGGCAAAGCCTCAGATTATTCTTCGAGTGAAGATGAATTAGATTGCAATGGACTAGTAGCCATACCGGGCCTTATAGATACCCACTCGCACGCCGACCAATCTCTCTTGCGGGGCCTTGGAGACCAAATGCATTGGGTGCCTTTTTTAGAGAAGATCGTAGATCCCTACCTAACTCGACGTTCTCAGACGCACTCAATACTCGCCAATCAACTCAGTATGGTAGAGATGCTGAAAGGTGGGACCACCAGTTTTGTATCTCCCAATACGGACCCCTCCGACAACATTGACGCGCTTATCGATGCGGCGACGAAAATAGGAATCAGAGCGACCTTCTGTCGTTTTACGACGGCAGACGATAATTGGCCTCAAACGCGCAGCTCGATTAAGGAATGGCAATCCAAAAACGGCTCCCTCGCGAATATCTGGTTAGGTGTTGATATCCCGAGAGTTTCTGGAGACATAAGCCACCCCGAATTTTACCAACGCGTTAAGCGCGAAAGTGAGCACCTCGATATAGGGCTGGTATACCACTTTTGTTCCGAGTACGAAGACGCCGCCTTTATGGTGAATGAATTTAGTCAGACACCTGGGGAATGGTCTTTAAGCAACAGTCTCTTAGGACCAAATGTCATACTGATAAATGGGTGTCAGGTTACTGCTCGCGAAATAGATATATTGGCTGAAACCGGCACGCACCTCTCCCACAGCCCAGTAGCCAACATGAAGATGGCTACTGGAGTTTTGCCCGCCGCCGACGTGTTACATGCCGGCGTTAATGTAGGGCTGGGCACTGACGGAGCGCTAAATAACAACAGCTACGACATGTTTTTGGAAATGAAATGCGCTTGCCTACTTCAGAACTCGTTAAAACGTACCCCTCGGGCTCTCTCGCCTGAGCAGGCGCTTGAGATGGCAACGATAAACGGCGCTAAAGCGCTAGGAAGGGATGACCTCGGTTCGCTTGAGCCTGGCAAAAAAGCCGATGTGGTGTTGCTTGATCTTAACGCGCCTCGGACCCAACCAATTCACGATCTTGTTTCAAATATCGTCTTCAGTGCGAGCGCGAGCCAAGTTCGGCATGTTTTTGTCGATGGGCGACACGTAGTAGATCACTTTAACGTTCAAGGTATTTCAGAAAGGCAGCTGATTTCCGCGGCCCAAGCTGAAACTGAAGAATTAAGGCATCTTATCGGTGCACAACCAGCCGCACGATGGCCCCGAATTTGAGTAACTTGTCTCTGCTCACGCCCGTCTCGTTCGCATGCTACTTTGTTATGTCTGCAATGCTTGCCCCTATGGGAATTCTGGCGCCGGAGATGGCTTTGCACTTTGACCTTCCTGTGACCGAAATCACGCGTACGTTTAGTGCGCTAACCTTCGGCAATCTCATTGGCGCTGCTTGCGCTACCGCAGTCCTGACAATTTGGAACTTAAGATCCATTTTTATCGCAACCTATGCGACGTTGGGAATAGCACTGCTCTTGCTAGGATTGACCGACCAACTTCTATCTGTGGGTGCGATCTTGGCAGTGGTTGGCTTCGGTTGTGGCGTTGGTTTAGCTGCCGCAGCCGTACTGATTACATTACGTTTTTCTGCCTCAAAAAAAGCGTCGATGCTCATATTGACGGATGCATGCTTCAGCATCGCTGGTTTTTTGCTTTCGTGGATCGCTACCACACTAATTTATTTTCAATTCGGTTGGGCCGTCGCTTACCAACTTGTCGGCGTAATTTGCTTAGCCATTGTATTTGCATCCAGCGTTTCTGATTATAGCAACGTAGAACAAGGCCCAGACCAAGACTCAGTCGCAATAAAAACCTGGCCGGTCAACGCTCGATGGCTAGGCGCCTCTTTGTTTCTCTATACGCTCGGGCAGTATTCTTTCTTGCTCTGGTTGCCCACCTTTGCATCAGATGTTCATAACGCAGGTCAGATCCTGTCCGGTGGATTAGTCGCGCAATTTTGGTTCGGAATGTTTGCCGCTCAGCTTTTTACCAGTTGGTGGGTTTTTCGAATCGGGACTGAACGACTGGTGAGCTTAGCGTCTGCCGCCCTCTTCTTGGGATCCCTCTTCTTCCTCTTCGC
>ERZ802822.1524-NODE-1524-length-14062-cov-5.319628_pt1 | contig 14062 bp, 11 predicted proteins | sample MGYA00345649_ERZ802822 | MGnify/ENA primary metagenome ERZ802822 (study PRJEB30503, sample SAMEA104212359) | marine metagenome | biome: Westerlies Biome; feature: [SRF] surface water layer (ENVO:00010504) within the epipelagic zone...; material: water...
TTGCCATCCCACGCACAATTGCCACCACACCCTCTGGTCCAACAAGCTGGAGCCTCAGAAACCAAGTCTGCTTCGGTAAACAACCGATTATAAACACCCGCCTTTTGTTGACGGGCTTCAGACCAAGAATCCAAGTGTTTCAACTTTACCCCGAGAATAGCGGCTTGTAAAGCATCGAGACGGGAGTTAATGCCCACTATTTGGTGGTAGTACTTGGGTTTGGATCCGTGTAGCCGCAATACACGTACCTTTTCAGCGAGTTCGGGGTCGCGAACGGTAATGAGTCCGCCATCTCCAAAGGCTCCGAGATTCTTCGAAGGGAAAAAGCTATAACACCCAAAGTCTCCTTCCGTACCCGCGCCTACTATGCGGCCATCGGAAAAGGCTTGTTTGGCACCAATGGCTTGGGCGGCGTCTTCAACCAGTGGAATAGAAAACTCCTGGGAAATCGCTAGGAATTCTTCCATGTTGGCCATTTGTCCATATAAATGTACGGGGATGATGGCCTTGACCTGTTCGGGGCGCACGCCAAGGGCTTGGTAGCGGGTGTCGGATCCCTCGAGAAAGCGTCGAACGCCGGTGGGATCCAGGTTAAAATCAGCCGGTCGGATGTCCATGAAGACCGGGGTAGCTCCGAGTCGGGTAATGGCGCCACCGGTGGCAAAAAAGGTGAAGGGGGAGGTGATTACCGCATCACCCGGGCCAATATCGAGGGCCATAAGTGCTAGGAGCAGCGCATCCGAACCGGAAGCACAGCCAAGGGCATGCTCGACGCCTAGGTAGTCCGCAATATCGGACTCGAACTGGGCAACGGCCTCTCCCATAATAAACTGCCCAGAACGCATCAATCCGAGGGCGGCAGCCTCTAGTTCGCTGGCAATGCTGTCGTATTGGGCCTGTAGGTCGAGTAAGGGGATGGGTTTGTTATCGGGCTGCGTCATAAATGTTTTCAATCATCTGAACCACCTTCAGGCCTTCGAAGGCAGTGGCGGTAATATCGGTTCGGCCGGTGAGTACGTCCACCACGTTTTGGAACACATAGTGGTGGTTGGCGGCGCTACCTTTGTAGGGGCCATAGTCGTTGGGGGCATTGGTCGGGGGTAGTGTCGGCTTTTCGTAATTCTCGACGTGGCAGTATTCGATTTCGTTCATGTACTGCCCGCCCACTTTGACCGAGCCTTTGGAGCCGACGACGGTAATGCTGCTTTCCATGTTGGTATCCCAGCAGGAGGTGGAGTAATTTATGCTGCCGATGCCTCCGCGAAGGAATTCGAATTGGGCAAAACCGGAATCGTCGAAGTCCTTTAAATGCGGATGAGTAAAGTTGCGGACGGTGCTCTGAATATTGGTAATATCGCCGAACACCCAGTACATGAGGTCCACAAAATGGCTGAACTGAGTGTATAGAGCCCCGCCGTCCTGATCCAGCGAGCCTCGCCAAGGGCTGGTGGAGTAGTAGCGCTGGTCACGGTTCCAGTAGCAGTTGGTTTGCACCATTAGGATATCTCCCAGAGTGCCGGATTGGACGATGTCCTTAAGCCAGACCGATGGGGGAGAGTAGCGGTTTTGCTTGACCACAAACACATGCTTGCCCGTTTCTTTCTCGGCAATGAGCACCTCTTCGCATTCGGCGCTTTTTATGCCCATGGGTTTCTCGATGACCACATGATAGCCGGCGCGTAGTAGTTTGACCGCATACGGAGCATGAAAACCATTCGGCGTGGCAATGGTCACCACATCGGAGCGTTGGCCGCTGGTTTGTTCGGCCTGGATCAGTTCATCGATGTTGGTGTAGGCCGGGAGTTCAGGAAAGCCCAGGATGGCGCGCTGCTCAAAGTGTTGGGCGTCCGTATCACAGACCGATGCGAGCGTACATTCGGGATGCTCGTGAATAATTTTGGCGTGGCGCTGTCCAATACGACCAAAACCGACTACCGAAAAAGAAATAGATGACATAGATTCGTTTTTTGTGAAGATACAAAAAATTGCGGTTATGGCTAAGGGAATGGCGAGGCTTTTCGAACGACTTATGGTTTTTGGAACGGCTTGCGGCTTTTGGAACAGCTTGCAGCTAACTATCTACCTGCTGCTGTTGTAGCAATTCGAAATACTGCTGTATTAATCGCTGGTAATCAGGGGCAAAGGGAGTAAAGTTCGGATCATTCAGACGCTGACGTATGCGCTGCTCCAATTCTTCTAAGCTCATGGGCGGGGTTGGGCGGTTAAGCGGATCTTGGGCGCTGGTACCTTCACGTTGCTCTTCCTCATCGCGTTCTTGTAGGGCATCCTCGGCTTGGAGCATACGCGTGAGTATGTTTTGCTGGCGCTCGATCAAAATAGGGTCAATGACCCCTCCACGTAGGTCGTTTATGGTCTCTTCCATGTCCTCAATCATGCGCTCTAGTTGGCTTCCTAGCTCATCACCGGCCTCGAGTCCGCCGTTTTGCTGCATCTCTTGCAGCTGCTTTCGAATGGCATTTTGTTGGCGAGAGAGCTGTTCCAGGCGCTGGCTTTGATCCTGAGTCAATCGTTCGCCCTGCATGTCATTGATCATGTCCTGAATTTGCTGGTTCATCTGCTGTTGCTGCTCGCCCATTTGCTGCATTTTTTCCATCATCTGCTGCATCGACATCCCCCCGCTTCCGCTGCCCGAGCCGGATTGGGAGTTTTGGAGTTGGTCCATGAGATTGGCTAGTTCGTAGCTAAGTTCGTTCAGCCCCCCAAAGCTTTGGCGCGAGGCCAGGCTGGCGCGATTTTGTTGGCGCTCGATCATTTGAGTGAGGCTGGATTGGATGCGCTCCAGGGTCTGGGCTTTTTGTTCGTTAATGCGATTGGCAAACTGGGGAATTTCGGTAGAAAGCTCATAAAGGGAGTCGGCCAAGCTATTGAACACCTGCTCGATACGCTGCTGTTGGCGGGCCATGTCCACGTAGGCCTGACTTTGATTCTCGGTTTCCTGGGTAGCGGTCACCAATTTCTCTTGCTCTAGCGAAAGATTGAGTAGGCTTTGGAGGATGTATTGCAGCGCGGCGATATTGACATTCATCTGCTGCTGCCCCATCATCTGCATCTGTTCGCGGGTTTTCTGGGCCAGTTCTTCGAAGTCCTGCTGCAGGTTGGGCTGGGATTCTTGCTCCAGGCGTTCTTTGATTTCCTCGAGCTTTTCCTTGGAGAATTCTTGGAGCTCTTGAATGGATTGCTCGTTTTTAGGGGTGGTTTGCTCGGACAGAGATTCGTTCTGCTCCTGAAGACGGTCTAGTTCTTCTTGGAGCGCTTGCTTTTGCTGTTCGGTAAGTGGAGTGGGTTCTTGGGGTTGGTTGGTAGTTTGTTCAGAATTTTGCTCAGAATTTTCATCAGTATTTTGATCCGACTCCTGAGTCAACTCTTGTTCTGAACCCTCTTCGGTTTGTTCCGTTTCTTGGTCAGTTTCATTCGCCTCTCCATTCCGCTCGGCTTCCTCTTTGGCCAGCTCTTCGTAAGAACGTGCTAACTTTTCCAAATCTGAGGTGAGTTTGAGCTGCTTAAACAGTTCAATGCTCCGCTCGAGCCGCTCTTTGTAGCGCTCCTCGTTAAACTCTACATCCTCCAGAGCCTGGCGCATCTGCTCTGGGTTCATCTGCTGTAGGTTTTCACGCAGCTGTTCTAGGGCCTCCCGAAATGTGGGATCGTCAATTTCTTTCATGAGCTGCTCTAATTCCTCGTAGGCCTTCAAGGTCTCCTCGGAAAGCAGATTCTTTTCGCTTAGTTCTTCCTTGATAGCCTCGAACTTCTCGTTGAGTTCTTTGATCCGCTCTTCGATTTCTCGTTGTTCTTCTTGCAGACTTTCTAGCTGCACCTGCTGCTCGTAGTTACCCTCGGGCTGGTCAATCAGGTTTTCTTTAAATTCGTCGTAGCGCTCTTGAATGGCCTCGAAGGATTCCGATATATTCTCCATATCGCTGCTTACCTCGTCCTCCTGTTCACCAATATCATCGAAAAATTCGGTCAGGGATGGAATGCGCAGCACGCGCTCCTCCGATTTCCCCCATTTGGGGCCGTTATAGCCATCATTGTCCCGAACTTCTATCCAAAACAGCAGTTCATCCTTGGGGCGAAGGGCTAATTCTTCTAGGCTCCAGGTGTACGATTCAATGGCATCTTGTCGTGCTTGGCCGAGGGGTATGTTCTGGGTGGTCTCAGATTCGGTAAAAGGTCGTTGCAGCACATAACGGAGCCGGGCCTGACCTAGGCCGTGATCATCGCTGGCTCGGTAGAGAATAGGCAGCGTACTCGGGGCCACCTCACTTAGATCTTGTGCAGGCTCCAATAGCGAAACCTGTGGGGGTGCATCGATAGCTGCGTTTAGGACAAACTGAATCATCCCGGCTTCGGAACGGCTGCTTTGTAACCCGCTGGTGTCTTTGAGATTCAATCGCAGGGTGTCGGCTTGTTCGAGCTGGAGGCTGGTAATGCGGAGTAGGGTATCGGCAGGGAGATAGCCTAGCGTGCTAAAAAAACTGGAGTCGATGGGCAGGCGGCTTTGGTCGCTGCGGAATAGCTGCAAGTCCTCAACGGGTTTGTTTAATTTTGTAAGCAGCTCGACTTGGGTGCCTTGGTAGCCATTCAACTGCGCAAAAGGGTAGCGGAGGGTGTCAGTGGGTAGCCCGGTGTAGCGCGGAGGGGTGAGTACGGCCAACAGATCCAGGAAGCGTGGCCGGTTTTGTACATCCACGCGGTAGAGCGGACTGCGGAATCCATCCATACTCAGGTAATAACTTAGCGCATTATTGAGCTCCAGGCTGGGGGCGACATATTGCGCGGTATAAGATGCGTTTAGTGGGCTCGCAACCTCGCTCAACAATCGACTTCGGTACTCGGATTCAATATCGGTTTTAAAGTATAAAATAAGCTCATCGGGTGTGATACCCTCAAAACCAATGCTGGCGGTGAATTCGGCGCCTTGCTCCACGGTGGTGTTACCAGGAAATACGGTGTACCGGTAGGGATTTGGCTGTTCGTAGCTTTGCCAAAAACTTAGCAGACGCTGGGTTCCGCCCGAAAAATTCACTGCGGTGATCACCCCAAGCACGATAAAGACACCCATCCATTGCAGGCGCTGACGAGCTAAGCGAGCAGTGGGTAAGGTGCGGATATATTCGTCCAGGGCAGCGCTAAGCTTGGGCTGGGGTACTTGCTCTAGGTTTTGCAAGATCGCCGCGTCAATGAAGGCTTGTTGTACGGGTGAAACAGAAGCAGGTGAAGCAGCAGAATCAGAGCTTGTAGAATTAGCAGAATCAGAAATATCCCCGGCCTTACTCTTAGCATCTTCGCTTTGCATTAAATCCACCGCATACCGAAGCTCTTCTAGCCCCGATTGCCGACTGAACTGGCGGTAAAATTCTTCGAATCGGGTAGGGCGGTCATGCCGGCGAATCCACCAGTGGGAGAATAGCTTGGTGGTGGCGATGGCGGCTAAGCCCAAACCTTTGATCCATGGAGCCAGGTAGAACTGCTGCTCCAATAGTAATAACACCAGAAACAGTGCCAGACCAACCAGGCCTGCATTCCATAGTCCTAGGGTCGTCCGCTGTGCCAGGGATTGCCGATGCGCCTTTTGTAGGCTGCGAATGAGGGGGCTATGATTGTTGCTGTTGTTGTCGGACACGGTGGTTTATTGGGCTAAATCGTTCAACGTACTAGTTGCTACAACCTTCCAACGCCCGTCGATGTTCCCAACTTGTATGCATTCGTGGAAGCGGTCATGTTCCAGCAGTAACCACCATTGCTCGGCGGCGGCCTGCTCTAAAAATTCTTGCTTTTCTTTCAGGGTTTGGGTCGGAAACATATCATAACCCATCACCCAAACGAGCGGTAGATGCTGAGCAGTAGGGAGTAAATCGGCTACAAAGACCAGGTGCTGGTCCCCGTTGGTCATTGTAGGGAGTTGCTGGCCCAGGGTATGACCATTCATGACAAGGGCTTCGAGTCCGGGCTCGTAAAAGGCCTGGTTTGAATCAGCCTGGTGTACATCAACCAGATCCAAATGAACCAGGGAAAGGCGGTCGCTGGCAGCGGCGATGGGGGAAATGTTGTCGGGCAGGAAGCTGGCCTGTTCGCGGGGGTTGGGCTCGGTGGCGGTGCGGAAGTGGTCGCGGTGGACGTGGTAGCGCGCGTTGGGGAATACGTGGCTCAGTTGGCCGTCAACCCAGTCGGTGGTGCCGCCGCAGTGGTCGAAATGGAGGTGCGTGAAGATGATATCGGTGACCTCAGAAGGCTGTACTCCTGCGCGGGCGAGGGATGCTTCGAGTCGTTTTTCGCCCTGGGGGCCGTAGTCGAGGCCGTAGATGGCGGACATTTTTTCGTTGAATTTGTTGCCGGCTCCGTTGTCTATCAGGTATAAACGTCCGGTGTTCAGGGAGCGGATCAACAGGCACCGCATGGTCATGGGAATGCGGTTTTGGGCGTCGGGAGGGAGTTGGCGCGACCACAAGGCTTTGGGGACCACGCCGAACATGGCGCCACCGTCGAGCCAAAGGTCGCCGGTTTCGATCCAGTGCAGCTCAAAAGAGCCGAAGCGCACCCATCGGTGATCCTGTATGGCGCCCGCAGAGGGGACGCTTAGGTCGATGGGGCGTGGGGTGTCCATCTTAGAAGGATGGAACTACGTCGTCGCGGTATAGCGTATCGAGTAAGGTTATGCTGACCATAAGAATGAAGAAGGCCAGCGCGCCAATAAGCAGCATGGAGTTGAACTTGGTGTCCCAATAGAGTCCCATGAAGAAAGCGGCGACCAAAAATGCTTTGGTTAGGGCGATGGCCATGGCCGACAGTATATCAAAAGGAGAGGGTAGGCCCAGTCCAGCGACGGTAACCGTTAACACAGTTAGGATCAACAGGGCAATTCCGATGCCCCAAAGTTGCTTAGCAGATGCGATGTGATGTCCGTGATGTTCACTCATGTTCGTAAAATATCGTTGTTTCTTGGGATGAATTTAAAATCAGGTTCAAGAGGCGTGGTAACGCATCATTCAATTAAGTATAGGAGTGGAAATAGGAAAATCCAGATCAAATCCACTAAGTGCCAGTACAGCCCGGTAATTTCTACCGGCGTGTAATACTCGGAGTTAAAGTGCCCTTTGCGCGCGCGCAGGTACAGCCAAACCATGAGGGCAATCCCTATGATCACGTGCAGTCCGTGCACCGCGGTCATCATATAATAAATACCAAAGAAGATATTCGCCTTAGGGTGGTCTAGCACCGCCGCGATCTCTGGAGTGGGGTTCCAAAACGAACCAGGAGCAATTCCGAGGTGTAGTTTGTGCTCGTATTCAAAGTACTTGATGACCAAGAACACACATGCCAATAGGATGGTAATGAGCAGGTTAATTTCTAGCCCACGCTTTTGGTTGTTTTGAGCGGATCGAATGGCCATGGCTACAGTGAGCGAACTACCGATAAGCACGACGGTGTTGACCGCGCCCCAGAAGGTGTTAAGCTCTAGCGCTGCTTGGGTAAAGAGTTCAGGATACCAAGCCCGGAATACGATGTAGGCGCAGAAAAGACCGCCAAAGAATAGGATTTCGTTGACCAAAAACACCCACATGCCCAACTTGGCGGACTCGAACTGTTGGTTGGAGTTCACAAAGTGGTGATGAACGTGTTTCGGATGGGTTGCAGAATGATTCGCCATGCGTTTGTACGTCTGTTTGGTTAGTTAATTTCGTAATTAGGCTTCGGTTGTCTCGGAGGTCGCTGTTTCAACTGCTTCAGAGCTTGTTGCGTCAGCTGCGGCATGCTCCTCGCCGTGTCCGTGCTCTACGGCAAGCCCAAGCTGGAATTCTTCCATTGGCTGGTGATAGTCGTAAGGACCGTGAATAACCACCGGTGTATGCGAGAAGTTGTGGAAGTCCGGGGGCGAAGTACTTTGCCACTCGAGTCCACGTGAGTTCCAAGGGTTTGGTCCCGCTTGCTTTCCTTTGAACAAGGAATGAGCCAAGTAATATAGAATAATTAGGAAGCCTACCGCCAGAATGTACGATCCAATGGTCGAGGTCTGGTGGAAAGGGGTAAATTGATCGATATAGTTGTAATAGCGTCGTGGCATCCCCTGCGCACCCATGATAAACTGAGGCAAGAAGGTTACGTTAAAGCCGACAAAAATGAACCCAGCCGCAATCTTAGCCAAAGGCTCATTGTACATTTTGCCTGTCATTTTTGGCCACCAGTAATGCAGGCCAGCTAGTAAGGCGATCAGCGTACCCCCCATCATCACGTAATGGAAATGCGCTACTACGTAATAGGTGTCATGTAAGTGAATGTCCACAGACAACGCGCCTAGCATAATTCCGGTAAACCCACCGATGGAGAACAAGAAGATGAAGATGAATACATACAACATCGGGGTTTTCATGGAGATGGAGCCTCGGTACAGCGTGGCTACCCAGTTAAAGATCTTGATCCCCGTTGGAATCCCTACCAAGAAGGTGAGGAAGGAGAAGATAGTGGTAGCTACCGCGCTTTGACCCGAAGTAAACATGTGGTGTCCCCATACCAAGAAACCGATGAAGGCAATGGCCAGAGAGGAAAGGGCAATGGCCCAGTATCCGAAAATGGTTTTTTTCGAGAAGGTGGTAATGACCTCAGAAATAATACCGAATCCTGGTACAATCATGATGTATACGGCAGGGTGCGAATAGAACCAGAAGAAATGCTGATAGAGTACCGGATCTCCCCCAAGGGCAGGGTCAAAAATACCGATGTCCAGAATGTTCTCCATAGCTAGAAGCAAGATGGTAATGGCCAACACCGGAGTGGCTAATACCTGAATAATGGAGGTAGCATACAAGGCCCAAACATTCAGCGGCAGACGGTCCCAGGAAATACCAGGAGCACGGAGCTTGTGAATGGTGGTGATAAAGTTGGTTCCGGTTAGAATGGAAGAGAAACCCAGGATAAATACCCCAAGGGTGACCCAGATAATTCCAGCAGAGTTGCTGTCCGAGCTGTACGGAGTGTAGAAGGTCCATCCGGTATCGAAGCCGTTGTTGGCTAGGGATAGGAAAGTGAAAATAGCCCCAAATACATAGATGTAGAAACTGGCTAAGTTCAATCGAGGGAAGGCCACATCTTTGGCTCCAAGCTGCATGGGAAGAATAAAGTTACCCAGCGCGGCAGGGATGGAAGGCACCAATACAAAGAAGACCATCATAGCCCCGTGAAGGGTGAAAAGCTGGTTGTAGGTGTCCGCTTCGATAAAGGTTTTTGCGGGCGTCCAAAGCTCGGTTCGCAGCGCGATGGCCAAGAAGCCAGCGAGGGCAAAGAAGATGGCTACCGCACCTAGGTACATGAGGCCGATTTTCTTGTGATCCACGGTGGTGAGCCATGCCCACACCCCTTTTTCGTCGGTCAAGTAGGTGTTGGTGGGCGTCTGCGCCGGCGGAAATCGTTTTACCTTAAGCTTCGTGGGGGTCGTTGCTGCGTTGTTTGCAGTAGGTGATGCACTTGCCATACGATTAGTCAATAGTTTTTAAATATTCAATGATATTGGTGATCTCTTCGTCGCTAATTCGTCCTTCGTAAGGAGTCATTACGTTTTGGTACCCTTCTGCGATTTTCTCGCCGGGGTACAGAATCGATTCACGGATGTAGTTTTCGTCCACGGTCACGCTGCTGCCATCGGCTAGGTTGCGGTCGCGTCCCCAAATGCCTTTGAAGCTCGGGCCTATTAACTCTGAACCGTCCACCGAGTGGCAGGTTTGGCAGCCTTGAAGAGAGACTAATTGTTCGCCTTGCTCGACCGGAGACCCACTGGGTCCGCCGCCATTTTCGTCTAGCCAAGCCTGAAATTCTTCGGGTTCGTGCACAATCACTTTCGCCAACATATTGGAGTGGCTGGTTCCGCAGTACTCGGTACAGAATACTTGGGATTCGCCGGTTTCTTCGGCCTGGAACCACACATAGGTGTAGCGGTTGGGAAGTACGTCATGCTTGACTCGGTATTCGGGCACAAAGAAAGAGTGCAGTACGTCACGTGATTGCATTACCAATTTAATGGGTTGGCCTTTGGGCACGTGAATTTCGTTGATGGTCTGCGCTCCGTTGTCGTAGCTTACACTCCAATTCCATTTGAAGCCGGTTACGTGTATTTCGTAGGCGTCATCGGGCACGGTTTTTAGATTTAACCAACCAGAGTAGCCCCAACCAAATACAATAAAGGTGAGCAACAAGGGAATAACCGACCAGGTAATTTCCAAGGTGTTATTATGAGTAATAACCGGAGTTTTGTCGTCTTCGGACTTTCGCTTATACCGAATGGCAAAGTAAATCATGGCGAGAACAACGCCCAAAAAGATGACTAAACTGGCCTCGTTAATGAAGTTGAACAGCCCATCGGTAGAGTCGGCGGTTAGCGGCGACTTGTTTTCCGGGAGCATAAAATCAAAAAGTCTTCCCATAGAAGGAACCTAGATGTTTATTTAATTAGTAATTGAGTGAATTTTTGCGTGATTCACGCAGCCAATAATACCCTAGAAAGATACCAAGAAAAATGAGTGTAGCCAAACCACCAAGGCTCATAATTCGCTTGGCCACCGGGGCGTAGGAATTAGAATTTGGATCGTATTGATAGCAATACATAATGAGTTTGTCAACGGTGTTTCCAATGGTGCCTTCCGAAGCTTCTAAGATGGCGGTCCGAAAGTCGAATGAGTTGTATCGCAACCCATACAAGTATCGGGTAATGGTGCCATCGGGGCTTAGTAGGATAATAGCGGCGCTATGTGCAAAGTCTTTGGTGCCTGGGATGGGAGCCACTCCAAATCCCACGGCGGAAATAAGGGAGTCAATGGCGGCTTGTTTTCCGGTGAGGAAATGCCAGCCTTCGTTTACTTGTGCCAAGGTGGCGGCGTGTTGCTCGCTTCCTTGTTGCCCTGTCCCTTGGTTATTTCCTTTAACGCTACCCCAACTTCCGCTTTCGATGTAGTCTTGTTTAACGCGGGCGGCTAGGGTGTCGGTTTCGGTGGGGTCTATACTCACCGAGATAATGTCGAATTCTTTTCCTGGTTGCCAGGCCAGATTTTGTACGGCGTCGAAAAGCCCGTCGATCACCAAGCCACATAGTACAGGACATTCGTAGTATAAGGGGTTTAGGATGACCGGCCGGCCGGAGGCGAGTAATTGACCCAGTTGGACCGAGTCCCCATTGGCCTTGGCAAAGGTTAAGCCGGTGGGGATGCGCACTCCGAGTTGTTCGTCTATGCCTATGTCCTGTATGAATGCGGGTTCTTGGGCAGAGTTTACTGCGTTTAAGCTTGTGGAGCTTGAGTTCATTCGGTTGTAACTGCTTTGGGCGAATAGATTAGCCTGCGCAGCGAGACCGAACAGTAGAAGGGTTCCAAGAATAACTGACTTCGGCAATGCATGCAAAAAGTACTTCATAGAACAACGTTATGATAACGTATTACAAGGGTTGTGTCTCCGAAATAGGAGGGGGACTATGCTCGGAAGCTTAGTCCTGGGTTGCAATCTTCTCGATGGCCGCGTCAATAGGCATATGATAGACTCCTTTTTCGGTGTCTAACACCCCGTAAGACTCGATATGATTGTTTGCGTCTTCGGTTAGCTTATCGATGGCATAATAGGTACTGGTCGCAGTGGCGTTGGCTTTGGACTGCTCAAAAAACATTTGAGAAGCAAAAATCCAAATAACCACAAGACTGGCCACTATTCCTACACCCAAACCGGACCAAATAATGAGTTTTTTGAAGTCCATGATGTCGTCGTTCACCCCTATGGTTATCGCATTGGATAATTCCTGGTCAGAGGTTTCGACCGAAGCATCGTTTTGGGCATCGATGGTGACGGAAGCTCGAGAAAATTCGTGATGGTCAGCAGACATGATAGGTTCTATCTAAGATTACTGATGGTAGCTTTTTTCCAGACAAGCACCCAGCTTAGGGTCTTTTTCGGGAATCATGCTGTTTTGTTTGAATCGACGGAAGAACAGACCAAAAAAGATGCCGCCCAATCCGAGGAAGGTACTGAGATCAATCCAGCTAAAGTGGATAGCATGTGCACTTAGCGTTGGCATGGCGATCCAGTAAATTTCTAAAAAGTGCATAATCACTACGAGTATACTTACGTAAGCCAATATGTTTCGGCGATGCTTTTGTTCTCGGTTGAGTAGAATCAAGAATGGGAGAACAAAGCGGAAAATAAGTAAGCCGTAGGTGATATATTTCCAACTTCCCTCGAGGCGATGGTAGAACCAGATGGTTTCCTCGGGAATATTGGCGTAGTAAATAAGTAAAAACTGTGAAAAGGCGATGTAGGCGTAGAACACGGTGAAGGCGAACATCCAAGCGCCCATATCGTAGATGTGTGCTTGTCCAATGGTGTTTTTTAGGTAGCCATTGCGCTGCAAGAAGAATACCATAAGAATCATCACCGCCCAGAAAGACTGAAAGGAAATAGCGAAGAAGTACACCCCAAACATGGTGGAGAACCAGTGCGGATCGAGCGACATTAACCAGTCAAATGAAGCAAAGGCAATGCTAAGCCCAAATAGAGGGATGGCTGGCGCACTTACTTTTCTCATGAGGGAAGTAATGCCCCAGTCGCCGGTTTTGTCCATGTCGATGGATGCTTTGAACAGCTTGTGGCCTACAAAACCCCAAATAGCAAAGTAAATAACCTGACGAATGATAAAGAATGGGGTGTTTAGATAGGCCGATTTTCCTTTTAGGATTTTGTCTGCCGCAACGGCGTCTTCGTGGCTCCAGTGGTAGAGGTTGTGAATACCAAGGAGAACCGGGATCGAAAAGAGGGCCCAAATCCAGATGTTTGCCCCGAAGGTTTCTGGGATTCGGCGTACGACTACGCCCCATTTAGACTTGGTGATGTGGTGAAACATAACCATAAAGACCGAAGCGATGGCAATACCGGTAAAAAAGGTAAAGCTGACCAGGTAGGAAAAGAAGAACTGATCGGCGTTGGTAAAGTAGCCATAGGCGCTAACGAGTAACCCAGCAATCCCCACACCAAATAGAATTTGGGGCAGCTTAGAGTCGGCTGAAAACTGGAGGTTGTCGGTAATCGTGGGTTGATGACTCATGGGTGGTTCGACCTCTTAATTATCACTTAAACTTTTAATGTATTCGACCAGGGACTGTAAATCGCTTTGCGAGAGTCCGCCGTAGGCATCGGCCATGAGTGGATCGTAACCGTCCACAATTTTTGCGTAGGGATTCACGATGGATTCAATCAAGTATTCATCTTCCTTGACCACCGTTATTGTTTCGCCATCTTCGGTGGTGACGAGTCCTTCGCTTCCATATAAATCTTTCCAAGAGGGGCCAATGATAGCGGTTCCGTCACTGGAGTGACAGGTTTGGCAGGCATACATGGTAGATACTTCCATGCCGCGTTCTACGGTGGCCACAATTTCGCCTTGAGTAGCTTCTTTAGCGGCGCGAGCCTCGGCTATGGCTTCTTGTTCGGCGTTAAATTCAGCTTCCATACTTTCTACATCTACCCCAGCGGCAATAAGATCTTCGCGAGTAGCATTTTGAGAAGCTTGTAGCGCTCGCACATAGGAAACGATAGCCCATCGATCTTCTACCGGTACTTGGTGGCGGTAAGAAGGCATGCTACGTACGCCGTTATAAATAGCGGAGTAAATTTCTCCGTCTGGAGCCTCTCTGAGTCGGTCTTGATGAAAGGTAGGGGCTGGTACGTATCCGTATTGACCGGTCATGATGATTCCCTGACCGTCTCCAGCGTTTCCGTGGCAAGGAGTACAGTAGACCTCATAACGCTCTTTACCTCGGTACACAATGGATTTGGTTAAGTCAATGGGCATGTTAGCCACCCATTCACCGTTTTCGTCAATACCCTCGTAGTACGCTTTGTCGAGTCGGCTAAGCCCACGAGCTACGGTGCCTTCTACCGGAGTTCGCATAGAGCGTCTGTCCTCAAAGAAGTTGTTGACTTCCTGAGCTTCTTTACGCTCTTGCTGGTCCATATTCATATTCGGATGGATCGGTGTTTTTTCCGATTTCATTCCGCGACACCCTCCTAAGGCTAG
>ERZ802822.1525-NODE-1525-length-14050-cov-7.908180_pt1 | contig 14050 bp, 13 predicted proteins | sample MGYA00345649_ERZ802822 | MGnify/ENA primary metagenome ERZ802822 (study PRJEB30503, sample SAMEA104212359) | marine metagenome | biome: Westerlies Biome; feature: [SRF] surface water layer (ENVO:00010504) within the epipelagic zone...; material: water...
CGCGCTTCCTATCTTGGTTCCAGTTCAATTAGCAAGCAGAAATTTAAAGGTTCGCTATGAGGGTGTAGCGACCCTTCTTCGTGACATTCGGCCCTCACATCTTCAGCCGTTGCAAAACGCGATTCGAATTGAGTCAGACCAAAGCCTAAAGCAGCGCATGCAGCAAGCCTATGTTTTTGGGGTGATCGCGCACGATGATGACCCAAACGAGGTCGAAACTGCTATTTTAAGTTTAAAAAACAATTTGTCCCTCGAAGCACGGGCGGCTCTAAATCCACTTTTAAAAACAAAGACAGATGCTAGTAAAAATTTACCACCAGACGCGAACGTTGCGTGGATTACAACAATCCGCAATTCAAACGATAATGTTAATGCAAAGCTCACAAAGGGGTCACCTGAAATTGGCCCTAACGATGAATTAACTATCACCGATGCCTATAAAATTCTGGAAGAGAAAGGCCTCGTAGATGAAATCGTTTCGACAAAATTTCGAAACGAGAAACTGGTAGAATTTGCAAAGAATGGACAAATCGGCGAGATAGCCCTTTCTTCGCTAACCACTGAAAAGGCGCGAAATGAGGCTTACGAACAATTAGTTTTGCAAAATTTAGTGCCTCCACGTATCGACCAGCAACAAATGCAAGAAACGGTATCAGAGTATATATTCTACACAGTTTACGAAAATCCTTCTAAACAAATAACGGATGCTGCAAAAGATGTTCTCAAGGGAATAAACAACAAGGTATCAGTATTTCAACTGCTTGACCTTGCGCTCGACGGACTTAGCCTTGCATCAATTTATTTTCTTGCGGCCATAGGCCTGGCGATCACTTTTGGTGTAATGCGCGTCATTAATATGGCTCACGGTGAATTCATTATGATGGGGGCTTACACAGGGTACGTGACGCAGCTTATAGTGCCAAGCTATACAATTTCTATAATGCTAGCGATTCCAGCTGCATTCTGTGTGACATTTTTAGCCGGCGTGCTTATGGAAAGACTAGTGATCAGACGTTTGTACAGGCGCCCTCTTGAGACTTTATTGGCAACCTTCGGAGTAAGCATAGCTCTTCAACAAATTGCTAAAAACATTTTTGGTACACAGGCCCGACCTTTAACATCACCTAATTGGCTTGACGGGGCGTTTGTGGTTAACGACGTGTTAGCGATAAGCAATATTCGTATTGCTATCTTCTCTCTTGGCTTGCTTTTCTTCGGTTTAATGCTTTATGTCATGACACGCACACGTTTTGGTCTAGAAACCCGCGCTGTTACTCAAAATCCAATGATGGCAGCTAGTATGGGAATAAGAACTGACCGTATAAACATGCTCACCTTTGGGTTTGGTTCAGGCGTAGCGGGAATAGCTGGCGTGGCTATCGGACTTTTCTCGAAGGTGACCTCGGAACTAGGCTCAGATTACATAGTTCAAAGCTTTATGACAGTTGTGGTTGGTGGCGTCGGAAACATTTGGGGTACATTGGCGGGCGCTGCCATGATCGGCTCACTTCAGAAATTAATTGAGTGGTTCAACCCATCAAACACTCTAGCTGCACAGACATATATGATTATCTTTATCATCCTTTTTATTCAATTTCGGCCGAAAGGGCTTTTTGCGTTAAAAGGCCGAGCGGCAGAAAATTGAATGCATGGAAAACACACTATTTACAAAGTACTTGTTTAAACATCCGTCAGTTTTGGTTTTTCTCACGTTACTGTCGTTGTTTACCTTGTCAGTTGTTGTGCTGGCAGAGGGTTTTGGATTTGGTTTAATATCCACTAGTTTTGTCAAAACTCTCGGGAAAACCTTGTGCCTGTGTATGGTTGCCATTGCAATGGATTTAGTGTGGGGTTTTTGCGGAATATTATCTTTGGGTCATTTTGCATTTTTTGCGCTTGGTGGCTATATGATCGGTATGTGGCTCATGTACGCCCGAACCGAGCTAATTGTATTAGACGCAACACAAAGTTTAGCTTTGCCGTTGACAAAGACCGAGATAACCGAGGCCGTCGGTATTCAGATATTTGGTGTAGTTGGCGGTTCCGAAATACCCCTTATTTGGAGTTTTGCCGATCTGTTCTGGGTACAACTCATCTTGGTCATTTTGGTGCCGGGCTCCCTAGCACTCTTATTTGGATGGCTTGCATTCCGTTCACGTGTAAATGGCGTTTACTTATCAATCTTGACACAAGCATTCACATTGGCTTTGGCACTTTATCTCTTCCAAAATGACAGTGGCTTAAGAGGAAACAATGGACTTTCTGGACTTCAAAACATACCAGGCTTTGATGATGTTCCACAATCCATAATCTCAATTTGGTTTCTATTCGGGAGCGCGGTAGTTTTGGGGATTGTTTATCTCCTTGCCCACCTCATAGTTAGCAGTAAGCTCGGTAATATTATTCAAGGTATCCGAGATGATGAGACTAGAGTAAGGTTTCTTGGCTATAATGTAGAGAGTTACAAGCTTTTTGTGTTTGTGATCACAGCAAGTATTTCTGCAGTTGCAGGCGCAATCTATTATCCACAAGCAGGAATTATAAATCCTGCAGAGCTTGCTCCTATCGCTTCAATATATTTGGCAGTGTGGGTAGCAATAGGAGGTCGGGGACGTCTTTATGGAGCGGTCATCGGCGCATCCTTTGTCTCGTTACTATCAAGCTATTTCACCGGCGGTCAAGCTCCGGATATTTCATTGGGATTTGCTACCATTCGTTGGACAGAATGGTGGCTTGTGCTGCTTGGCTTGAGTTTTGTTTTTGTGACACTTTATGCTCCTAAAGGTATTGGAGGTCTTTTTGATCATATTAAAGGTAAGTGAGGTTATAGGTGTCCCAGTTACTTCATGTTGACAACGTATCAGTAACTTTTGACGGATTCAAAGCTATCAATCAATTAAGCTTCGATATTGGCAATTGTGAATTACGCGCGATCATAGGTCCAAATGGGGCTGGCAAAACAACATTAATGGATATCATTACCGGCAAAACTAGACCTGACTCTGGTGATGTAAGGTGGGGTGATACCGGCATTTCATTGCTGCGATTTTCCGAAGCGAGGATTGCTCAAATGGGAATTGGACGAAAGTTTCAGAAACCAACTGTTTTTGAAAACCAGTCTGTTTATGAGAACTTGCTGATGTCTCTGGATAATAATCGGAATCCATTCTCAGTTTTAACCTACAAGAAAAATAGAGCTGATGATGAAAAAATTCAAAATCTGCTACACCAAATTAGCTTACAAAGCCAGAAAGGATTTTTAGCTGGCCAGCTCAGCCATGGACAAAAACAATGGCTAGAAATTGGCATGTTACTCGCTCAAGACCCGCAGCTTTTGCTTGTAGATGAGCCAGCTGCCGGGATGACAGCTCCTGAACGCAAGATTACGGTTAATTTGTTAAAAGATTTGTCTCGTACTAGGGCGATTATCGTAGTTGAACATGATATGGAATTTATTCGCCAATTAAATTGTCGTGTAACCGTTCTGCATGAAGGTTCAGTTTTAGCAGAAGGACAAATTGATTTTATTTCGAATAATCAAGACGTTATTGAAGTGTATTTGGGTCGATAAAAATGCTGACTGCTCAAAACATCACATTGCATTATGCTTCATCTCAGATTTTATTTGGTGTTACGATTGCAGCTAAAGTGGGGGAAATAACCTGCATCATGGGATCCAATGGGGTGGGCAAGACCTCATTACTCAGAGTTCTCTCGGGAACACACCCGTCAAGCGGGGGCATTTATAGACTAAATCAAAAAGACGTCACAAACTACCAAGCTGATATTTTAGCTCGGCTAGGGGTGGCTTACGTGCCACAAGGCCGTTTTATTTTTCCTATGCTAACAGTTAGAGAGAATTTAGAGACTGGGTTTGCTTGCCTTCCAAGAGATGAACGTGTCATTCCATCTGAGACATACCAACTTTTTCCTGTGCTCAAAACAATGTTAGATCGGCGCGGTGGCGATTTATCGGGCGGACAGCAACAACAGCTAGCGATTGCGCGAGCTTTGGTAACAAAACCAAACTTACTTTTATTGGATGAGCCAACAGAAGGGATTCAGCCTAATATTATAACTGAAATTGGTGACGTTATATGCCATCTGAAATCACAAAGGCAGATGGCGATAGTTTTAGTAGAACAATATTTTGATTTTGCGTTTGAACTTGCTGATCAGATCTATGCAATGGTTCGTGGAGAAGTTGTTTACGAAGGACGAAAATCAGAGATAAACAAAAGTAAGCTACGAGAGTCGGTTGGTGTCTAATTTAAAGACTAAAATTACGAGAATAGTTTCCAACGCATTTTTGGACCGCCGATGCAAGGGTAGGGCTGTGATTATCTGGCTCACGGCCCGCCCTGTTTTATAAAGTCACTGTAAAAAAGAAAAGTGCTCCTGTAACCCCGGTCCTTGATCCACGGTTCATTATACTGGGTTTGGATGACGCATTGATAAATTGATACAACTTAGGCTGAGCGTAATGATTGCTTTAGCCGACGTTTCGCATCATTAAAACGCGGCAATTGAAAAGCTAAGCCCACTATCGGATGACAAAATTGCCAATCCTGTTTGATATCCGATTTCGTACTGCATTTATGTGATGCCCGAACAAGCTTTTAGCACTCCGGAAACATTCACACGCTTGCAACCTTTTTTTCGCAAAAATGAAACAAATGGTGAGCACAGTGAATTGGGTTGTTTAACTAAAGGAGTGTCACCATGCGTAAACTGTTTACAACAATGCTAGCCGTTGCGCTAACAGCGGGCGTATCTGCTACCGCTGTCGCCAAAGATTACAAAATCGCTGTTACCGATATTCAGGGCATGGATGCGCTGATATCCGAGTGGGGTCCGTTCAAGGAAGCGCTCGAGAAGGCCACCGGCCACAGCTTTGAACTTTTTCCAGTCACCAGCCAGACGGCCACCGCCGAAGCACTTCGTTCAAAGAAACTGGACTTCGCCATCACCGGACCGGCTGAATATGTTGCCATCAACAAGCTAACCAACGCTGAAGCCATGATTGGTCTTGCGCGCCCGGACTACTATTGCGGCATCGTGGTGAAGAATGCTGACGGCATCAACCGCGTATCCGACCTCAAGGGCAAAGCCGTGTCCTTCGCTAATCCGGGATCAACCTCCGGTCATTTTTGTCCAATGCAGGTCCTGATGGATCACGGCATTGACCCGATGAAGGACATCACAGTTGTCCATACCAAGAAAAACCTTCAGCATACCGGCCTTGTTCGCGGCGACACCGCAGGGATTGGTGTAAAAATCTCGTCCTGGATCAAGTCTCACCGCTCCAAAGAGGCCAACGGTAACGGTGACTACAAGGTGCTTGCTCGTTCCGGCGACTTGCCATATGACATGCTCATGGGCGCCGGTCACCTGACCGCGGCTGAGCGTGACGAAATCAAGAATGCCATCGTTGCCAATGAAGCCATGATGGTTGCTGGCATCCTGGCCGGTCTGGACGACAAAGGCGAGGTGGCCAACGATAAATATGAAGGCACCCGTCTTCTTCCGGTCAACGACTCCGATTACGACATGGTCCGTGACATGTACATCACGGCTGGCCTGCCTGAATTCGGCATTCAGGATTAAATCTTCTCTACAAACAAAGTGCGGGCACGGCATCCGCTGTGCCTGCAGCGCATATGGAGATTCGGATAGTAGCCATAGTCACCACTGATGACATAGCCATGAGCTATGGCACCACGCCAATTTTGAAAGGCGTGTCTTTTGCGTTGGAAGCTGGGGAGTCGCTGTCTTTGATCGGTTCGAACGGGGCTGGAAAGTCAACATTGATCCGCTGCCTCTTGCGTCTTGAACCGATCACAGCCGGGCGAATATCGTTGTTCGGTCGTGAAATACAGAACCTGAAGCCATCCGAGTTGCGGTCGACCCGCTGCCGTGTCGGTGTTGTCTTCCAGCGGCACAATCTGGTGCCGCGCCTGTCAGCACTATCCAACGTTGTTCATGGCGCACTTGGCCGAAACACCCAGTCGTTTGGCAGCGTGCTCTCCGGGATCAGCCTCTGGTCTCATATTACCGCTGGCAGCGCCTATCGCGAGCGCGCCATGGAATGTCTCGACCGGGTCAATCTCGCAGATCTGGCGCATCGCCGCGCAGACTCGCTGTCTGGTGGACAGTCACAGCGCGTGGCCATAGCCCGTGCCTTGATGCAGGACCCTGACCTGATTATCGCCGACGAGCCTGCAGCCAGCCTTGATCCAATTGCTGGGGAAGAGGTCATGGGACTGTTTTCAGAATTGTGTCGGGAAGCCGGCGTCAGCCTGATTTTTTCAACACACAATATATCGCATGCGGTGGACTTTGCAGACCGGATGATGGCGATGAAATCCGGCAGAATCAGTCTTGACGGTCGTACCGGCAGTGTCGACCTGCAAGCACTGAAAGCAGAATATGCATAGACCCGCCGCACCTCCACGTTTTGGAAACAGACCGATCGCCGGATTTTTGGCGGTGATCCTGTTTCTCCTTACATCCGCCTGGTGTTTTGACGGGTCTGGCTTCTCTATCTCACAGCTTATTGGGTCATCGGAATATTTGTTTCGCTTCCTGCGCGAGGCCTTTCCGCCGATCGATCAGCACCGTCTGACTTTTGAGCAATTAAATCGTTATTGGCTGGCCCTGATTGAAACCTTCCAGATGGCTTTCGTGGGAACACTTCTCGGTCTAGTCATCGGCTTCATTCTGGCGTTGTTTGCGTCACGTGGACTGATGTTTGAATCGCGTCGGTCGAATGTGCTGCAATGGTTAGTAAAAATGCTGATTTCGCTGTTCCGCACCGTTCCTGATCTGGTGTGGGCCATTATCTTTGTGATGGTTGTCGGGCTTGGGGCCTTCGCCGGAACGCTAACCATCATGGTTGATACCATCGGCTTCTGCGGACGCTTTTTTGCCGAGGAGATGGAAGATGTTGACCGCAGTTCTGCAGAAGCGTTGTCAGCAAGCGGCGCGCGCCGATTCGACACGGTTTTTGCGGCTGTGGTACCGGCGGCGACACCGGGTCTGATAACAACTTCGCTTTATGCCTTCGAAAAGGCGATCCGATCCTCGGTCGTTCTTGGTCTTGTCGGAGCCGGAGGAATCGGGCTTGAACTGCAAAGCCTGATGAACTGGATGGCCTATGACCGGGCCATGGTAATCATAGGGATGATCTTTGTGCTTGTCCTAGTGGTTGAGCAGTTGAGTTCTTACTTCCGCAAAATGGTGATGAAAAATGAACGATAATCTTGAGCTAACGACAGATACCGCAGATCAACATTGGAATAAAATTTGGAACAATCTTGAGGAAGGTTCGAAATGGCTAACGCCTGAACCTGACGTTGAACGCTGGGCTAAAAGTTTGAAAGCAGGGTCAGCCATACTTGATCTCGGTGCCGGGGTTGGCCGACATACTTTAGCATTAAATTCTGCAGGATTTGACGTAACGGCTCTCGACGCAGCGCCGGAAGGCCTGTCCAAAATAAATAGAGCTGACCCAAAGGTTGAAACCAAGTTAGGTCGCATGGATCAATTGCCATTTGCTGATGCTTGTTTTGACCATGTACTTAGCTGGAACGTAATTTATCATGGTGACGGGACAGTAGTGTTAAATACGATAAGCGAGGTCCGCCGTGTGCTTAAACCTGGCGGCACGTTTTTGCTCACAATGTTATCCAAACGTAGACTATGGCTCGATCGAAAAAACCTCAATGGACCTTGTGAAATCTCGCGTAACACATGGGTTTTTGATGAAAATAGTTCAGATAAAATCCATCCTCACTACTACTGTGACGCCATTGAAATGCTTTGCTTATTCCAAGGCTTTGAAGTGCTCTGGATGGAGGATAGGGAGCATGAAAAGCCGGGTTCCTGGCATTGGCATCTAATTTTAGAGCGTCGAGCATGACGCAGACTTTTGTTGGAGCGGAAGTATATCTCCCTGGAGAAATTGCAAACACCACCGTTACCGTGGCCGATGGAGTAATTGTTGAAATTGGTGGGCCGGTGCAAGGCTTAGAAATAAGTGCACATGGCAAAATCCTAGCGCCCGCAATAATCGATGTGCATGGCGATGCATTCGAGCGTCAACTTATGCCACGTCCAGGGGTCTATTTTCCATTAGAGGTCGCGCTGATTGATACCGACCGCCAATTGGCAGCAAACGGGATCGCTACAGCCTATCACGCGATTACACTTGGTTGGGAACCCGGATTACGCGATGTGGCGCGTGGACGAGAGCTAATACAGTCAATACAGGATCTTGCGCTACGATTAACTGTGGAAAATCGAGTTCAATTACGGTGGGAAACCTTCGCTTTTGAAGCTCTGGATGTCATCGAGTTGGCACTTAAGGGGCCATTGCTACCCTCTGTTGGATTCAACGATCATACATCAATGACAATGCGCGCTTATGATGTTCCTGTTCAGGAAAGAGCATTCGAACTTTCGCCTGACTTTTCGATCGCTTCCCTTGACGACGAGCGAATGAAGCAGCGGACATTGTCCAAGGCTCAACGTGCTGGCCTAAGCCAAGAAGACTATATCTCCCTGTTAGGAAAGGTTTGGGATCGCAGGAGTGACGTGCCTAATAAAATTTCTGAAGTTGCAAGCATGGCATCCGCTGTCGGAGCACCAATGCTCAGTCACGATGATACTCGAGCAGATACAAGGGCATATTTTCGCAATCTAGGTGCGTCAGTTGCGGAATTTCCCATGGTGATGGAAGCCGTAGAAGCTGCTCGAAAGCATGAGGACTTGATTATCCTAGGTGCTCCAAATGCTGCGCGAGGTGGCAGTCATATTGGGTCAATCGGCGCTGCTGACATGGTTGAAGCAGGCCTATGCGATGCGCTTGCATCTGATTATTTTTATCCAGCGATGTTGGCAGCAATTGACCGGCTAGACCGCGAAAAGCGTGCTGACAGAGTTACCCTTTGGTCCTTGCTGTCCAGCGGCCCAGCTCGTGCAATGAGACTTAACGATCGTGGACGTATAACAATTGGAAGCCGGGCAGATTTAGTTTTGGTGGATTGGACGAATGGTCAAGCACCAGTAATCGAGGGGACTTGGATTGCTGGCAGGGCAGCGTATCGCGTTCGAACGCAACAACATTTGAATTAGGCTTGACTTGATTCACAAGAAACACCTCAAAAACTCATCTACTGACGGCTTCCAAAAGAGCTGTTCGACAGACGAAACCGTACCTGTCTAATTATTCTTACGATTAAATGTATATATACCTATGGCTATGTCAGAAGGGGCGTATGGTCCCAGATGGGAGCAGGGCAGGATTAAACCTGTACTTGAGGAATGAAATTATATCTCACTCCCTCCGCCAACCAATCAAGTAAGCCGGCAATCTGAAACGCAAGCCCAACCAATTTAAGCCCCACCCCCTTCAACAAAGTCCAAATCTGATTAAGAAACGGCTCCAGTAACCCCGGTCCGTGGTCCACGGTCCGTGGTCCTTGGCTGTAGACAAGGTTGTAGACACGAAGCAGGATAGCAGAAACCCGTTATAGCGGGGCTGAGGCCTGGACTGTGAGGGGATGGCCTGATCGCGGCAATCGGGATTGGCCTTTACTATACCGCCAGAATAGCGGGGTGCATAAATTGCACCACAGCAGCAAAAATAAAACCCTTTTTAATGACAGCGCTCCAAATGGTATGGTTGCCTGTTTAAAACATGTGGAAAGCCAATACCGCAATGTTCGATGAAATGATTGATCCCGACAGTGATGGTGCGCGTCAGCCGTATGCATCGATGTTTGAATGGTTGAATGAGCAGAATTTCAGCAAGCTCTGCAACCAGTCAAAACAGGCAGAAGAGCTGTTCCGGCGGATTGGCATTACCTTTAATGTCTATGGCCAGAAAGATGAGCAGGAACGCCTGATCCCGTTTGATATCATCCCGCGGATACTGTCAGCGCAAGAATGGCGTGTGATGGAGGCCGGGATCGTTCAGCGCGTGGCCGCCATCAACGCCTTTCTCGATGATGTCTACAATGCCCAGGAGATTATCAAGGCCGGGATTATCCCGTCTGAGCTGATCAACCGGAACAAGGCGTTTCTGCCCCAGATGTGCGGGTTCAAACCACCCGGCGGTATCTACACGCATGTCGTGGGGGTTGATATCGTGCGCACCGATGTGAACGAATTTTTCGTGCTGGAGGATAACGCAAGGGTTCCTTCCGGTGTGTCCTACATGATTGAAAACCGGGCAACGATGTTGCAGATGTTCCCCGAGCTTTTCACCAGCAACCATATCAAACAGGTCAGCAATTACCCCAAACAGCTGTTCCGGTCGCTGGCGGCGGGGGCAAGGGATATAGCCGACAACCCCAATATCGCCGTCCTGACCCCGGGTATTTTCAATTCAGCCTATTACGAACATTCCTTTCTGGCTGATGAGATGGGGGTTGATCTGCTCCAGGGTTCCGACCTTGAGGTGCGGGACGGCAAGGTCATGATCCGCACCACCGCCGGGATCGAGCCTGTTGATGTCATTTACCGGCGCATTGATGATGAGTTCATTGACCCGCTGTCGTTTGACCCTCAAAGCGTGCTTGGAACCCCCGGGCTGTTTGATGCCTATCGCAGCGGCAATGTCATGCTGGCCAATGCCCCGGGTTCAGGCATTGCTGATGACAAGGCGATTTATTCCTACATGCCGGTGATCATCGAATTTTACATGGGCGCGAAACCGCTGCTCAACAATATTCCCACCTGGCGTTGCGGCAATCCTGATGATCTGGGCTATGTGCTGGATAATCTGGCCGAGCTGGTGGTGAAGGAGGTTCATGGTTCCGGCGGCTATGGCATGTTGGTGGGGCCGGCATCGAGCCAGCGTGAACTGGCCCGGTTCCGGCAGAAACTGATCGCCAATCCTGATAATTATGTCGCCCAGCCGACCCTGTCCCTGTCAACGGTTCCCATTCTGACCAAGGCCGGGTTGGCCCCGCGTCATGTCGATTTGCGGCCGTTTGTTCTGGTATCGCCCAATGAAATCAGCGTCACCCCCGGCGGGCTGACCCGCGTTGCGCTCAAAAAAGGATCGCTGGTTGTCAATTCCAGCCAGGGCGGCGGGACCAAGGACACCTGGGTGCTGGAGTACTAGATGCTGGGTCGATACGCCGATAACCTCTACTGGATGGCCCGCTATCTTGAACGAAGCGAGAATATGGCACGCCGTATCGACGCCACGCTGCACCATGCACTGACCCAGACAAATGATGGCGCGGCGGAATGGTCATCGGTTATTGTCAGCAACGGCAATGCGGCGCTTTTCAATAAGAAATACAGCGGCCATTCCATGGCCAACGTGATCAATTTCGTGCTGCGTGATCAGGCCAACACCAACAGCGTCATGTCGCTATTGGGCAAGGCCAGGCAGAACGCCCGTATCGTCCGCACCGCCCTGACACAGGAGGTGTGGCAATCGCTCAATGAAAGCTGGATCAGCTATGAGAAAGCCCTCAAGCGGCCGATCAATATTCGTGATCTGCCCGCCATTCTGGAGAGCATCGTCAAGGGCAGCTCATTATTCCGGGGCGCGCTCTATGGCACCATGCTGCATAATGATATTTTCAATTTTGTGAGGCTGGGAACCTTTATCGAGCGGGCTGATAACACGGCACGGATCATCGATGCCAAATACCATCGCCTGCTGCCGACAGCATCCGCACTGGTGGGTGGCCCGGACCAGAGCCAGTGGGAAGTGATGCTGCGCTCGGTTGCGGCATGGCGTTCATTCAACTGGCTCAACAAGGGCAGGCTTGACCCTGTCGGAGTGGCGATCTTCCTGATCTTTGATAAACGGATGCCCCGGTCACTGTCCTTTTGCTACAAGGAAATTTCATCAAACCTGCATGACCTTGAGATGGCGTACGGCCGCCAATACGATGCCGGGGATACCGCCCGCGCCCTGGCGCAGACCATCAAGGACGGCGAGCAGAACAACATTCACCTGAGCAATCTGCATGATTTCATCACCTCATTCATTTCGACCAACAACCAGCTCAGCCTCACCATTGCGAAAGATTTCAACCTGAACTGAACGATGCGCTATTCAATCAACCATACAACGACTTTCGACTTTGATCGCGTCCCCAGTGCCGCCATTCAGCGCCTGCACCTGATGCCGCCAGATCATGCGCATCAGAAGGTGATCGAGTGGGCCATTGAGCTGACGGGGAGCAAGATTGAGCTTGAGACAACCGATCATCACGGCAATATCGTGCATCTGTGCCGTCATGATATGACCTCCCACAGCGTGTCGATCCATTGTCAGGGAATTGTTGATGCCACGGATGCCAACGGCATTGTCGGTGCTCATGATAATGCCCTGCCGCTGGTGTTGTTTGAAAACCCGTCACGGTTTTCGGGCTTTGGCCCGCGAACCCGCAAGCTCGCCGATAAGGTCATTGCAGGGCGTGAGGCAGAGGATGAAGCTGACCTTATGGTATTGCACCGGCTTTCCCGCTCCGTTCTGGATCATATCACCTATGAGAAGGGCAAGACCGACGTTACCACCACCGCCGAACAGGCACTGGAGGCCGGTGCCGGTGTCTGTCAGGATCATGTCCATGTGTTCTGCGCGGTGGCCCGCCTGCTGGGGTTCAAGGCGCGGTATGTCAGCGGTTATCTGATGATGGATGATACCACTATTCAGGATGCCAGCCATGCCTGGGCCGAGGTCCATGTCGATGCGCTGGGCTGGGTCGGGTTTGATATTTCCAATTCGATTTCACCCGATGATCGCTATATCAGGCTTGCAACCGGCTTTGATTATGCCGACGTAATCCCGGTGTCGGGTGTCCGTGTCGGTGATGGTAATGAGAGCATGTCGACCCGAATTATCATTGAACAACAATAGATGAGATTGAGCTGAAATGTCTTATTGCGTGGCTTTAAAACTGAACAGTGGCCTGATTTTCATGTCGGATACGCTGACCAATGGCGGCCTTGATAATATCTCCCACTACCCCAAGACCTTTACCTGGGGATGCCCGGGTGAGCGGCAAATCTTTCTGGCGACAGCGGGTAATCTGGCTACCAGTCAAGCGGTTATCAGCACCCTGTCTGAACGGAACAAGGCCGCCAATAACCGCAAACCATCCATCTTGGAAGCACCATCCATGTTTCAGGTGGCGCGTATTGTCAGCCAGACCCTGGCTGAGGTGATCGGCATCACCTCACCCGATGAGCAGGCCTCGGAAAGCACCTTTTCGGCGACGTTCATTCTGGGCGGCCAGGTCAAGGGCGGTGATATGCGGCTTTACCTGATTTATCCCGAGGGCAATTTCATTGAGGTTTCCGAAGAAAACCCCTTTTTCCAGATCGGCGAGACCAAATACGGGCGGCCTATTCTGGTGCGTGCCTTCGACCCTGAAATGAGCGTTGAGGCGGCGACAAAATTGCTGATGGTATCGTTTGATTCAACCATCAAGGCGAATTTGTCGGTGGGCCTGCCGCTGGATATCCACGTTTATGAAAAGGACAGCCTGAACCCCGCCAGAAAGGGCGTGGTCGATACCAACAACGCCTATTACCGGATGATTTCGGGAAAATGGGCTGAATCACTCAAAAACAGTCTGGCTGCACTGCCCGAACTCAATTTCGAAACCGATATCAGCACGAAGGGGAATTGACCATGCCTCACCGGATCAACATCAGGGTTTTAGGCAAATGGGTGTCACCAATAACAGCTATAGTTAGGGAGGTTGGCGCGACGTCAGGGTCGTTGATGGATATTGAAACGTCATTACGCTGGGTTTGTAGATTTTGGTATATGGCATAAACGAAGTAAGTGCTGATTGCGCAAAATAGCAGAATTGTGCCAATGAACTTACGCATGTTGATTTTTCCAACGCGCAACAAACGCCCCGATATCCTCACCTTTATGCAGTGTTTGCAAATAATCAAATAACTGAGGCTGCTCTCCACCGTCAAAATCATACCGCCGCTTGGCCCACGCCATAGAGCGCAATGGAAAATGGCTAATTTACTATGACTCGGGACAACTCATTTATGAAAT
>ERZ802822.1527-NODE-1527-length-14044-cov-21.778120_pt1 | contig 14044 bp, 13 predicted proteins | sample MGYA00345649_ERZ802822 | MGnify/ENA primary metagenome ERZ802822 (study PRJEB30503, sample SAMEA104212359) | marine metagenome | biome: Westerlies Biome; feature: [SRF] surface water layer (ENVO:00010504) within the epipelagic zone...; material: water...
TCTTCATCGCATATTTCTTTAGCTTCTTTTAAAGCTATATCTAAAATTTGATCACTATTGATACTAGATAATTTTTTCATCATGCGGTCTACTGCCCATTTTAAATTAATTGCAGTAGGTCTTGATTGAGTTAATTCTTCAGCACTTTTTTTAATGAATTCAGGATTATGATTTTCTTGAGCTGCCAGAGCAATTCCATAAGCTGCCGTCCCACCAATTAAAGGTGCACCTCTTACTTCCATTGTTTTAATTGCATGAACTGCGTTCTTTACAGTCTTAAGCTCTTTTATAGTAAACTTATGAGGAAGTTTGGTTTGATTAATTATTTTAACAACATTATTTTCATACCATATTGTTCTGTATTCTTTTCCTTCAATTCTCATTTACTAAGAGCTCTTCCAGCAACGGTTTTGAGTTTTTCTATTGTCTTTTGGGTTCGTTTTTCTGGAGCAGTTATAATGGCTACATCTAAGCAATTATTTGTGGGATCGTTTATATCTATATGATTTTCAAAATTATCTATTAAATTTTTAATCATTACTTTAGCTTTTTCAGCATTTCCTAATAAAACTTTAATTACTTGTTGAACATCAACATTTTCATGATCTGGATGCCAACAATCAAAATCAGTAACCATTGAAACAGATGCATATCTAATTTCAGCCTCTCTAGCGAGTTTAGCTTCAGGCATATTAGTCATACCAATAACATCTGCTTTCCATGATCTGTACAAATTAGACTCTGCTAGTGTTGAAAATTGTGGACCTTCCATAACAACATAGGTACCGTTTCTTTGATAATCTATATTAGATTTCTTAATTGCTTCTTCACAAGCATTCATTAAACCATTTGATGTTGGATGTGCCATTGATACATGAGCAACAATTTCATCATCAAAAAAAGTTTTGGTTCTTGCAAAAGTTCTATCAATAAACTGATCAACGATAACAAATTTACCTGGTGGCAAATCTTCTTTAAGAGATCCTACCGCAGAAATAGAAACTATATCTGTAACTCCTAATTGTTTAAGGGCATCAATATTTGCTCTGAAATTTATATTTGATGGTGAAATAAAATGACCTCTTCCATGTCTTGGTAAAAAATAAACTTCTTTATTATTGTAGATTGTTTTTAAAATTTGATCTGATGGTTTTCCCCATGGAGTATTTAAATCAAGTAATTCTCTATCTTTAAACTCTTCAACATCATAAAGACCACTTCCACCAATTATTGCTAATTTATTAGTTGTCATAGTTAAAAATTTAATTATTTATACTTTTATAAATAACTATTATGAATTTAAAAGATTATATTAGATCTATTCCAGATTATCCAAAAAAAGGTATTTTATTTAGAGACATCACTACGTTAATCAAAGATAAAAATGCATTTTCTGAAACTATTAACCAAATAGTTGAAAGATCAAAAAAATATAACTTTACAAAAATAGCAGCTATAGAATCACGTGGCTTTGTATTTGCGTCAGCAGTTTCTTATATTTTAAAAAAACCATTTATAATGCTTAGAAAAAAAAATAAATTACCTGCTGATGTTCACTCTGTTGATTTTGAACTTGAGTATGGAACAGCAACAATTGAAGTACACAAAGACTCTTTAGATGAAAATGATAGTGTACTAATTATAGATGACTTAATTGCAACTGGAGGTACGGCAGAAGCGGCTGCTAAACTAGTTGAAATATCTAAAGCTAAAGTCTCAGCATTTGTATTTGTAATTAACTTATTTGATTTAGGTGGGTCTGATAATTTAGTAAAAAAAAATTATAAAGTTGAAAATCTAATTGATTTTCCAGGACATTAATTGGTAGCGGGAAGTGGGATCGAACCACTGACCTCAGGCTTATGAGTCCTGCGCTCTAACCAACTGAGCTACCCCGCCATTATAATTAAGAGACTTATAATATAAATTTTTATTGTTTCAATAAACTTTTTAAGTCACGTTTTTATTAGATAATAAAATAAACAGTCAAAGAACTTACTAAAGCAACTAAAAAAATTGAAAAAATAATTCTTTTTTTAAACGTTCTTTTCCTATCTAATCGAACTCTGTTAAGTAAAATATTTACATTAGTTGTTTTAAAATTTTCTTTTTTTAAATTTGTATTTGAAGCAATGTCGGAGTTTAATAACGTTATTTCTTGATCGTCTTTTTTCACAACAACATTTAAACAGTAATTAGCTATAAATTCAAATTAATTTAAGAAAAATTATATGTCCTTAAAATTATGCATCTTTAAAGGCTTTATAAGTAGTTCGGCAGGATATTTTTTCTTTTCAATTTCTATATAAAGATTTTTATCAACTAATTGTTCATTAGAAAATTGAGAATTTATATAACCAAATGATAAATTTTTATTATAGTTAAATGAATAGTTTCCAGATGTTGTTTTTCCAACAATATTATCATCTAAATAAATAGGTTCTTCATGTAGTAAAAGTGGTTTTCCAGGTGTATTATCTTTTAAAACCAACATAACAAATCTTCTTTCTAATTTTTGATCTTTAATTTTTAATAAATTTTCTTTTCCTATAAAATCAAATGGTTTTTTATAACTAATTGCAAAGTTTAATCCTGCTTGATATTGATTTTCTTCTGGAGAAATATCATGTCCCCAATGTAAAAAGCCACTTTCCATTCGCATTGTATCCATCGTGTGAGCCCCACAATGAGTAAGACCAAAATTTTTTCCAGTATTAACGATTAAATCATATATTTCTTTAGCATTTTCTTTTTGAATATAAATTTCATAACCAAGCTCACCCACATAAGACAATCTTTGAGCCCAAACATTTATTGAGTTTAATTTAATATTTTTACTTGTGCTAAATTTAAAATTTTCATTAGATAAATCATCTTGAGTTATTTTTGACAATAAATCTCTGCTCTTTGGTCCAAAAATTCCTAGACATATTAGTTCATCTGTTACATCTTTAAATTCAAGATCTTTTGATAAATGTTTAAGTATATGTGCTTTATCATGTGTTCTAACAGCTGCTGAACTTATTATTCTAAAACAATTTTTTTCAAGACAAACAACTGTTAGATCTGTTTCAATCCCAGCTCCTTCATTAAGCATGTGGGTGTAAGTACATTTTCCAATTTCATTTTTAATATTTGCAGTACACAATCTTTGTAATTCTTCATGCGCTTTGTCGCCTTTAATTTCATATTTTGAAAAAGGTGATAACTCAAACAAACCAACATTTTTAATTGTGTTTTTACTTTCATATTCAGTTGATGGATACCAATTTTGATAATTAAAACTATATTCATATTCTGGCTTGGTGCCATCTAAAGCAAACCACATTGGTCTTTCATATTCACCTGATTGACCAAAACATGCACCTGCTTTTTTTAATTCATCATGATAAGGAAGTAGTTTTTGATCTCTTGAAGTTTTGTGCTGCTTATAAGGCCAATGCATTCCATAAAGATCACCTAAAGTTTCCGTAACCCTATTCATTATAAATTTTTTTGAAGAGTGAAATTTTTGAAATCTTTTAATATCTAATGAATATAAATCTTCATTCATATAACCATTAATCATCCATTCTGCTGTAACTCTCCCAGCACCACCTGAACTTGCGATTCCAATACTATTAAAACCACAACAAGTGAACAAGTTATCTACTTCAGGAGTTTCTCCTAAAAGATATTGAGTATCTGGTGTAAAAGACTCAGGTCCTGAGAAAAACTTTCTAATCCCAGCATTTTCTAATATAGGAAGTCTTTTAAATGATTTTTCTAAATAAGGTTCAAAATGATCAAAATCATCTGGAAATTCTCCAAAAGAAAAATCATTTGGAACAATCCCTTTTTCTTTAAAAGCATTTTTTGCTCCTGGCTCAAAAATACCAACAAGCATTTTTCCAGCATCTTCTTTAAGGTAAAGACTATCATTATAATCTCTAAGCACCGGAAGATCTTTTGGTAGATCTTTCATGGGTTCAGTTATTATGTAAAAATGCTCATTTGGATATAATGGTACACTAACCCCTATTTCTTCACCAATTTGGCGGGACCACATTCCAGTTGCAAGAACCACATATTCACAATCTATTTTACCCTCTAGTGTTTCTACACCTCTTATTCTTTTATTTTTAACCAATATCTTTGTAACAGGTGTTTTTTCAAATATTTGAACCCCTTCCATTCTTGCAGCTTTTGCTAAAACATTTGTTACACCTACTGGATCTGCCTGACCATCTTCTGGCATATGTACACCACCTAAAATATCTTGATCATTAATTACTGGATATAAATTTTTAATTTGCTGTTTATCTAAAACTTCAACATTAACATCAAAAAGTTTTGCAGAGGTTGCTTGTCTTAATAATTCTTGCAGCCTTTCTTTTGAACTAGCAACTGTAATTGCTCCATTTTGTTTTAATCCTGTTGAAAGTTCAGTTGTTTTTTCGAGTTCTTTGTAAAGATTAAGTGAATATTTTCTAAGTTTTGTAATTGTTGCAGTTGTACCTAGTTGCCCAATTAATCCTGCAGCATGCCAAGTAGTTCCAGAAGTTAATTGATCTCTTTCAAGAAGAATTGTGTCTTTCCAACCAAATTTAGCTAAATGATAAGCAACTGAACATCCAGCAACCCCTCCACCAATTACAACAACTTTTGTGCTGCTTGGTAAAGATTTTTTCATTTATTTAATTTTTAATTGCCTCTTCTGGTGAAACATATGAATGACCAAATACATCTGCTACTGCTTTATAAGTTACATGACCTTTGTGAACATTTAACCCAGCCAAAAAATTATTATCTTCACCTAAAGCTTTTTGATAACCTTGATTAGCTAGTTTTACTAAAAATGGTAACGTAGCATTATTTAATGCAAGTGTTGAAGTTCTTGGAACCCCACCTGGCATGTTTGCAACGCAGTAATGAACCACATCATCAACAATATAAGTTGGATCACCATGTGTTGTTGGTTTACTTGTTTCAACGCAGCCACCTTGATCAATAGCAACATCAACAATAACTGATCCACGTTTCATTAACTTAATCATATCACGTGTCACTAATTTTGGTGCTTCTGCTCCAGGAATTAAAACTCCACCAACTAATAAATCAGCTTCTGAAACTAATTTATTTAAATCAATTTTATCACTTTGTTGTGGAATTATTTTATCACCAAACATTTCAACCAGTTGTTTTAATCTTGCTTCTGATTTATCAACAATGTGAACTTTGGCTTGCATGCCCGTTGCAATGACAGCAGCATTTTCGCCAACAACTCCACCACCTAAAATTACAACAGTACCACCAGTGACACCTGGTGCTCCACCCAACAAAAGTCCTCTTCCTTTTTGATTTTTTTCCAAACAATGTGCTCCTGCTTGAACTGACATTCTTCCTGCAACTGCACTCATTGGTGCAAGCAAAGGCAATCTTCCATTATCATCTGTTACAGTTTCATAAGCTATATTAATACTTTTAGATTTAATAAGCCCTTCAGTTAATTCTTTAGCAGCAGCAAGATGAAGATAAGTATATACGATTTGATTTTCTCTAATCATGTCTACTTCAACTTTTTGAGGTTCTTTAACTTTAACTATAATTTCTGCGTCATTAAAAATATCAGCAGCAGAATTTGCAATTTTTGCGCCTGCATTTATGTATTGTTCATTTTCAAAACCAGCATCAAAACCACCATTGTTTTCAACGATTACTTCATGACCTTCAGAAACTAAAGTTTTAACACTCTCTGGGGTAAGACCTATTCTGTTTTCTTGCGGTTTGATTTCTTTAGGTACGCCTATCTTCATGACACCTCTTCTATATATGTACTTAAAACTTATTAGTTTTTTTGGTTCTTCTGATAATTAGTGATGCCTGTTCTAAGTTTATCAATAATCTCATCTATATGTTTTTCTTCACAAATAAATTGTGGAGCAATAATTAAACAATCACCTGTTGCTTTAAAGTTTACCCCAGCTTCATAACAAGCTTTAAATGTTTCGTAACCAGCTTTTCCAGGTTTTGTATTTAATTTCATATCAATACCACCCATCATCCCATAACCTCTAATATTATCTACAGACTCTAAATCTTGAAGAGAAAATAAACCTTTTTGGAAATATGGTGCTAAATTTTTAGCTCTATTAAAAATATCATCTTTTTCAAAAATATCTTGAACAGCTAATGCTGCAGCTACTGCAACTGGAATTCCTGAATAAGTGTATCCATGAAATAATTCAACTGATCCTGTTGGTGAGGCGTCCATTACTGCATCATAAATACTATCATTACATGCAACAACACCCATTGGTACAACGCCATTAGTTGTAGCTTTTGCCATTGTCATAATATCAGGTGTTACTCCAAATTCATCTGCACCAAACTTAGATCCTGTTCTACCCCAACCTGTAATTACCTCATCAAAAATTAAAAGTATTCCGTGCTTGTCACAGATCTCTCTAAGTTTTTGTAAATATCCTTTTGGTGGAACTAGAGTTCCTGTTGATCCAGCTATTGGTTCAACAATACAAGCAGCGATATTTTCGCCACCAAAGTTTTGACAAATAGTTTCTAAATCATTTGCTAAATAATCACCTGTCTCAGGCTGACCACTTACAAATTTATGTTCTGGTAAATGAGTGTGTCTAATGTGTTGAACACCTGGCATTAAAATACTTGCAAATGTTTTTACATTATTAACCATTCCACCAACTGACACACAGCCAATGTTCATTCCATGGTAACCACGTTCTCTACCTACAAATCTAAATCTTTGCGCATCCCCTTTTGCTCTATGATAGGCTACAGCAATTTTAATTGCAGTTTCAACTGCAGTTGATCCACAAATTGTAAAAAACATTTTGTTTAAATCACCTGGAGTATGTTTTGAAATCCTTGTAGCTAATTCAAATGATCCACCAAAACCTTGTTGGAAAGGTTGAGCATAATCTAAAGTTTCTAATTGTTTTGTTACAGCTTCTGTAATTTCTTTTCTACCATGACCTAATGGATTACAAAATAATCCTGAGCTTGCATCAATTTGTGTTTTTCCATGGTGTGTTTTTAGATAAACTCCCTTTGCTTCAGTTATTAATCTTGGATTAGCTTTAAAATCTTTATTAGATGTAAATGGCATCCAATGTTCATTTAATGAATTTGGTACTGAAGTTCTATTTTCTGAGCTCATAATTTTTTTAATTTAGTTATATTTTCGATTCATAGACTAAATAGTTCTGTTTGCTAGAGTTATTTGTAACCCACTTTGAACAAAGAACACAATACAACTTATGATTGAAACTTTTAATTTTTGTCAATGCAGGTATGCAATATATTTTGTTTTACATCGTCGTTAAATTGAATTTTAATATACCTAATTTAATTAAATTAACTAAGGGGAATAAATGAAAAAAATACTAAGTTTTATTCTTGGATCTATCGTTGCTCTTACTCTTTCTATGTCAGTTGCAAACTCAGCTGCTAAAGAAGTTAGAGTTGCATTCTTTCTAGAATGGCCAACGCCAAACCAAGAAGATAAAGTAAAAGGAATATATGAAAAAGCTCTAGGTGTTCCAGTAAAATGGACTAACTTTTCAAATGGTGGTGCTATGACTGACGCAATGTTAGCTGGTGATATCGATATTTCTTACTCACAAGGTTTAGTACCTTTTATCAACGCAGTTAAATCTAAAGCACCATTAAAGCTTGTAGATATTGCTATGGAATACGGAATGGGTGGAACTACATGTGTTACATCTAATGCTTCTGGTATTACAAAAGCAAATGGTTCTGAGTTAGAAGGTAAAAAAGTTGCTGTTCCACTAGGAACAATGGCTGAATACGTTTTTGACGAAAGTATGAAAGTTATTGGAGCTGACAGAGCTAAAATGGATGTTATTCAAATGGACCCAGAAGAAGGTGCTGCTGCATTAGTAAGTGGTGACGTTGTTATGGCTTGTCTATTTGGTGGTAACTCTATCAAAGCTGCAACTGCAGTTGGATCAAGACTTTTAACTGTTCAAGAAGCTAGAGATGCTGGTATCTTAGGTATTGATATTACATCTGTAACTGACAAGTTCATGAAAGAAAATCCAGGTATGTTAAGAACTTTCATCGAAGTAACTCATGAAGCAAACGCTAGATACGCGTCTGGTAAATCAGATATGGGTGTTATAGCTAAAGATGCTGAAATGAAACTAGCTGATATGAAAGAAACAATCGGTGGATTTAAATTTCTTTCACCTGCAGAAACTGAAAAGTCTATGACTTCTGGAAACCTTGCTGGTTTCTTAAAAGGAATGGATACTCCTAACGGAGCAGTTGATACAAGCTTTTTACCTCTATAATTTTAGAGCGTAAAATAAATTTTAATAGGCGCCAATTAGAAATAGTTGGTGCCTATTTTTTTAAAACATTCTAATATAAAGTATTCTTATGAGTGATTTGGTTTCTCAAAATCTAAACATGATTTTTAAAACTCCTAAAGGAGAAACAGTTCACGCATTAAAAGATGTAAACTTTACTCTAAAAAAAGGTGAACTTTTAACAGTTCTTGGTCCCTCTGGATGTGGCAAAACTACTTTACTTAATATTACAGCGGGATTTTTAAGACCTACATCAGGTCAAATAATATTGGGTGATAATGAGATTAATGGACCTGGTGTTGAAAGAGGAATGGTATTTCAACAAGGAGCTCTATTTGAATGGCTAACGGTTGCTGAAAATGTGAATTTTGGATTGAGAATGAAAAAAGAGGATCCAATTGAAACTGCAAAAAAAGTTGAAGAATGGTTAGAAATTGTTGGTCTACAAGGATTTGGTAACACGCCTACTTATCAATTATCAGGCGGTATGCAGCAAAGGGTTGCTCTTGCAAGATGTTTAATAAATGACCCTGATTTAATTTTAATGGATGAACCTTTAGGGGCTCTTGATGCACTTACTAGAGAGAAAATGCAGTCACTTGTTTTAAAAATTTGGAAGGAAACTGGAAAAACAATTATTTTAATTACTCACTCAGTTGAAGAAGCTCTATTGCTTGGTGAAAGACTTTATGTAATGGCACCAAGACCAGGAAGAATACATAAAGAATATAAACTTCCTTTTGCAGAAATGGGATTAAAAGAAGATTTAAGAGAAATAAAAAAGAATAAAGAATTTTCATCTAAAAGAGAAGAGATTTTAACCATGATTTGGAACATGGAAGAAGAAATCATGGGAAAAGATATTTAGTATGTTTACTCAAATCATCACCTTTTTTATTATAGTTGCTATCATTGGCTGCATTATGTATGGCCGAAAGCTTATTAGAACTGAAAAAGTGGATGCGGTGTTTGGAAACCCTGAAAGAGCTAAAGGAGGTACACACTGGATTATTGTTGGAAGTAGTGTCATTTTACTAACATGGCTTTATTATTCATGGGACATAGCTAAATCGTTTTATCCTCAATCAGCAAACGAATTATGCCAAGTTGGTAAAGTAAACGACTCTTTATTATCATTAAAATATTTATTCCCAATTGAAGAAAGGGAATTCAAAAGTACATCAATTATTAAATCTGAAAATAAAAATATAATTAAACTTAAAAATGAAATTCAAAACTCAAAAGAAATTAGCGAACAACACAGATCATTTTTAATTGGATTAATTGATAAAACTAAAACAACTATTCCATTATTAACGAATGAAAGTTTACTTGAAAATCAAACAAAAATTAAAATTTCAGAGCTTGCTGGTAAAATTGATCAATTATCTAATGAATTTAAAAAGGAAGATTATCCTTATGAAACTTCAGAACAAAGAAATAAAAGATTAATCGATGCTCAAGCTGAAGGTGGTTGGGGTGCATCTGGAACTGCTGTAGAGAATACAGTTGAAGTTCCAACAATTCCTAAAACTAATAAAGGTTTAAAATTTGATGCTGCAGCTCAAGAATTAAAAGTAATCAGTGATGAGTTCTTTAAGTTAAGAAATCATAACTTTCAGTACAAATCAGTAATGAAGGAAATCAAAGACGAGGTTAAGGCATTTAGAAAGGCAGCAGACGATAGTGAAGAAGTGGCTTCAACCTTAGCTAAAGATGTTCTTAAAATTGCAAGACGAATTGAATATGCGAGTATTTTTCCGCCAAACACATTGGATGAAATGCAAAAATCTATCCTCACATTTGATAAGGTACAAAAAGATGAGCAAGGATCTCTAAGATTTGTTGATATTCTTTTATTTCCAGCAGGAACCATAGTATCTAGTGGGCCAAACTGTTCAGAACAAGGTTCTGGTAGATGGCTACCTAAACCATCAGATACTTTAAGCAAATTTATTCTTCTATCAAAACCAAGTGTTGGATTTAAAAATATTCCATTGCTTTGGTTTGAAATGATGGATGTAAGTAAAATTGTTGGTTTTGTTTTACCAGACTGGATTGCAGATATTATTCCAGGTAAATACCCTGTTCATAATGAATTTGGTGTAGTTGAACCTAACTTTAAAAGTAAAGTTTTAAGCATAGTATCTGGAGAGTTTAGTTTATTCAAAATACCCATTCCTATGGGTCACATATGGGATTCTTTTTTAAGGGTTTTATTAGGGTTGGTAATAGGAATTATCCTAGGGGTTCCTCTTGGTTTATTTATGGGACTTAATAGATTTGCTAAAGGCTTTTTTGATCCATTAATTGAATTATATAGACCTGTGCCACCACTTGCTTGGGCTCCACTTATTATATCAGTACTTGGAATTGATAACGTTGGAAAAGTATTTTTACTATTTATGGTATCATTTTCTATCATGATTATTTCAGCTAGAGCTGGAGCATCAGGAACTCAATTATCAAAAATTCATGCTTCACACTCACTAGGTGCTTCTAGATGGCAAATTTTAAGATATGTAATATTTCCTAATTCATTACCTGAAATTTTAACAGGTGTTAGAGTAGCAATTGGTATGTGTTGGGGAACATTAGTTGCAGCCGAGTTTTTAGCAGGAACTACTGGTATTGGTTTTGTTGAAAACGTTGCTAAAAAATACTTCCAATATGAAGTTATCTGGATCACTATTTTTGTTATGGGAATGTTGGGTTTATTATTTGATGTCACTTTAAGAAAACTTATAGACAAATATATTCCATGGCGTGGTAAAGGGTAATCGTGAAAACCCCTATTCTAAAAAAACAAATCATAAAAATCTTTCAAAAATATGGTCTTAGCAAAGATCATGCTTTAATTTCAGCAAATGCATTAATTAATGCAGAATTAGTTGGTGCTTATGGACATGGTTTATCAAGACTTAAAATGTACTGTGATCGTATTTCAAAAAAAGTAATTAATCCAAAACCAAAAATTAAAATAAAAAAAATTTCTCAATCTGTTTCACATATAGATGCAAACAACAGTATTGGTTTTGTTGCAGCAGATCTTGGCATTAAAACAGCAATTAAACATTCTCAAAAAACTGGTATTGGAATGGTTGCTGTAAAGAATAGTGGCCATTATGGATTATCAGGTTATTACGCTGAACAAGCTGTTAAGAAAAATTTAATAGCGATGATTTATACAAACGCTCCTCCAGCAGTTGCACCTCATGGTGCTTTAAAATCTTTATTTGGAACTAATCCTGTTTGTTTTGGAACCCCTACTGGTTCTAAAATTCCTTTTATATTAGATACATCAATCTCTGTAATAAACAGAGGTAAAATTAGAGTAGCTGCAAGAAACAATCAAAAAATTCCAGAAGGAGTTGCTTTAGATAAATCAGGTAACCCAACAACTGATGCAAAAAAAGCTTTATCAGGTGTTCAGCTTCCAATTGCTGGTTTTAGAGGTTCAGGTCTTGCTTGGATGGTAGATATTTTAAGTGGAGTTTTAACTGGAGGAAATCACGCAGGAAGAGTTAAAGATCCTTTTGATGATTTTACTGGTCCACAAAATATAGGACATTTATTTATTACTTTTAAAGCAAATCTATTCCAAAAAAATTACAATCAAAGAATTAAAGATAATATTAAAACAATTAAAAAACTTCCAAAAATTAAAGGAGTTAAAGAAATAATGTATCCAGGCCAAAACAAATTTAATCGATATAAACAAAATCTTAAAAAAGAAATCTCAATCCCAGATATTATTAAAAAAGATTTAGAGACTTTGATAAATTAAAACAGATATAACGCACAACAAAGTAATTATTACAGATAAAATAATTGTATTAATAATAAATTGTCTTTTTTGTTTTACTCTAAGTTTTTTTTTTAAGTCGTGAACACATAGAGTTTTTTGATTTTTAACTTCATTTAATTCACTAGTATTTTCAGAAGCTTCATCTAATACTTTAGTCATAACGAGAGTTAACCACTCATTAATTTTTAGTTAAATAGATTGATAGTCCAAATTGGGCAAATGTTAATTTGCTAGAAAAGTTAAAGCACCTAAAGATACACACACTGTAGAAAAAATAATTGTTCTTTTAAATTTATCTTTTTTCTTTTGCTCTATTATTCTTTGCTTTAGAACATCTACATTAACTCTTGGAGTCTCGTTTGATTGAGAGGGGGTCCCAATAACGTCAGATGTTCTATTTAAGCTTTCATTACTCATCCACGCAATTAACCATCTAATACTTTATTTATAAATAGATCTAATGTCCAAAATGGGTTGACTCTTATTTAATGATTGTTCAAATTGGGTTTTTTTAAATATATGAATAAAATTCCAAGAATATCAGCTCAATTAGATGAGAATAAAATTTTTAAGATTATTAATAAAAATTTTAGCAAACTCGCACCTACATACTACAAGATGCTTAGTAATTGGTTCATAAGGGCTTATGGAGTTTATGGGGATATCGATAAGTATATAATTCTTATCTATCTTGTTAACAAAGATTTTATATTTTTTAGAAAAAATGGGCTCATTGTAGAATTTGAGACTTTTTTTAAAGATAAAACACTAGAAATTGAAAAGATTAACATAAGCGATATTTCAAAAGATCTTCAAATCCCCAAGGAAAGTGTGAGAAGAAAAGTTGAAGAATTAGAAAAAAAAGGAGTGATTAAAAAAATTAAAAAAAAAATTTATATAAATATGAATGCTTTTTCACCTGACAGAGTAAATCAGGGAATAAAAGAAGTTAGTACATTGCTTCATGAATTTAACAAATTATTAAAAAAAGAAAATGAAATTAATAAAACTTTTGAAGTTGAGGAAATAATAACTTCGATTAAGAAAAATTATTCTTTTTGTTGGTATCAATTTTATAAATTTTTGTTTGTCTTTACGAATAGATGGAGAAAATCAGTTGGTGATTTAGAAACTTTTTGTGTAGGAATGGTTGTGATGCTTAACCATGTTGAAAGACAAAGCTTTAGGGTTAATGATCTTAACATGAAACAATTTCAAAATTCACTCCCAGAAATAGATGATAGAGGTGTGAACGCAATGTCTATTTCAGAGATAACTGGTATCCCGCGGCCAACAGTAGTTAGAAAATTAAAACACTTAATCGATAATAATTTTCTATCTATTGATGAAAAAAAACTTTTAGAAATAAATATAACAGGAAAGGCTCTTAAAATAAGCAAAGATCAACAAGATAAGAATATTTTAAGCATAAGTAATTTTGCTTACAGAGTTTTTAATCAAATAAAAATTATTGACTCTAATAAAGATAAAAATGATGATTTTATACCAGGATATCTTAGATAAATTAATTAGATTTTCGTAAAATATAGATAAAGATAAAACCAGTTATGTACATGATTAGTGCATAAGCTGCGGTTGGTATCATGTAGGCAATATCATCAAACATTAAGGTTGCAACAAAGACTGCTAGAGTTCCATTTTGCAAACCACATTCTAGTGCAATACATTTTTGTTGAGCATTTCCTGACACAAATTTTTTAGCTATAAAATAAGCTAACGTCATCATTACGACATTTAAAATTAAAACAGCTAAACCTGCTTCAGCAAGATAAGTTAAAATATTATCTTTCTCTTCTATCCATATTGCTGCAAAGACAATAACAAATAACCAACCTGTTATTTTATTAATAATATTAATTTTTGATGA
>ERZ802822.1529-NODE-1529-length-14014-cov-7.445505_pt1 | contig 14014 bp, 13 predicted proteins | sample MGYA00345649_ERZ802822 | MGnify/ENA primary metagenome ERZ802822 (study PRJEB30503, sample SAMEA104212359) | marine metagenome | biome: Westerlies Biome; feature: [SRF] surface water layer (ENVO:00010504) within the epipelagic zone...; material: water...
CACCTTCGCCAAAGACTTGGACGGTCTCGCAAAGAAAAGAACGAACAAGCTGCGCGCACGAGACCGGGTGCGTGTGTGTGTGTGTGACACCGGGTACGGGACTGGCACTGCAAAGGCGACGGCTTAGAAGCCGTCGCCCTCACAGATGCCTCCTCTCATAGACGGCGTCGTCGGAATGGTAGTCAGGCGGATGGTCGAATCCGCGAGCACCGTGGTGCTCGCCGAGAGGACCATCCTTCACGCTGTTGCCGACGGCGAACACGCTGTCCAGTGACCCTGGATTCTTCAGGAAAGAGGCAAGCCCGGCCAGCAGTTTCAGGCTCTGGAGGCGTTCCTGCAATCTGATGTGCATCAGATCAGGCCTGGAGATAAGTGGCCTGTTGGAGGCTGCTGGCCACGTGGCTGATCAATAGCCTGGCGTCGTTGACCGACAGCCGTCGATCTCGGATGGCCTCCTCGCTGGCTAGGCGGAGGCGTTCGAGCATCAGATCAGGGTCGTGTTCCATCGCTTCCAACACATCGGAGTTGGTGTCTCCGCGCACCACGTGGTCCAGCAGGTAACCACCGCCAGGGGCCAGGCGGATATGCACGGCGTTGGTGCTGCCGAACAGGTTGTGCAGGTTGCCCATCACTTCTTGGTAGGCACCGGCCAGAAACAAACCGATCAGGTAAGGCTGATTCGGCTGAGGGCTGTGCAGTTCCAGCAGGGGTTTGCTCTGCCCACCCTGGATGAAGCGTGCCAGCTTGCCATCGGAGTCACAGGTGAGGTCGGCAATGCTCCCGAGCTGGTCGGGCTCTTCATCGAGTCGATGGATGGGCATCACGGGAAAGAGTTGATCGATCGCCCAGGTGTCGGGAGCTGATCGAAACACCGAAAAATTCCCGTAATACGTGCTGGCCAGGCTGGCGCGAAGATTGCGCAGCTCATCGGGGCTGCTGTCATCGGCGGGCAGCAGGCGATTGATGCGCCGCGCACAGGCCCAGGCCAACTGTTCAGCCCGTGCCCGCTCCGGAAGGCTTAGGTATCCGAGGCGGAAAGCACTGAGCGCATCATCTTTGAACTTCAGAACGTCGTTCCAGGCTTCCTGCAGGTTGGCTGTGGTGATGCCATCAAAAGTTTCATGCAGGTTGCGCAGGATCAATGGATCGTCGTCCATCCGTTCCGGACGCTCATCCGGTGCCGCACCGGTGCCGAGGATGTCGAACACCAGCACGCTGAAGTGGCTGGCCAGGGCACGACCGCTCTCGCTCACGAGCGTGGGTACGGGAACACCACTGGGTTCACAGCATTCCTTCACAGTGGCCACCACATCGTTGGCGTAGTTCTGCAGGGAGTAATTGGTTGAAGCCGCGGTGGCGCTGCGGCTGCCGTCGTAGTCGATCCCCAGGCCACCGCCCACGTCGAGAAAGCCCATCGGTGCCCCCAGCCGGTGCAGCTCGCCGTAGATCTGTCCAGCCTCCTGGAGGGCATCCTTCAGGACGGCGATGTCGTTGATCTGACTGCCGATATGGAAGTGCAGCAAGCGCAGCTCTTTCAGAAGGCCTGCATCGCGAAGGGCTGCAGTGGTGTCAAGCAGTTCGGGGATGGACAGGCCGAATTTGGCACGGTCTCCCACGGAGCTGCCCCAACGGCCCGTACTGCGGGTGGAGAGGCGTGCACGGATTCCGATCATCGGTGCTGCACCGAGGTGATCGCTCGCTTGAATGATCCGCTCCACCTCGTCCGGTTGTTCGATCACCACCACCGGTTGACGTCCGAGCTTGCGCGCCAGGATTGCCGTTTCCAGGTACCGCTGATCTTTGTAGCCGTTGCAGATCAGCAGAGCTTCCGGATCTTTCAGCAGCGAGAGGGCGATCAGCAGTTCCGCCTTGCTCCCAGCCTCCAGGCCAAAGTGCCAGCGCTGGCCGCTGTCCACCAGCCGTTCAACCACATGCCGCTGCTGATTGCATTTCACAGGGAACACGCCCTGGTAGCGGCCTGAATACCCGTAGTGGGCAATGGCGCGATCGAAGGCTGCATGCAGCCGTTCGAGCCGATCTTCCAGAATGTCGTCGAAGCGGATCAGCAGGGGCAGGCCGAGATCCCGGGCCTGCAGCCCCTCCACCAGTTCGATCAGATCGATGCTTCCGCCACGATCGCCCTGGGGTTGCACGGTGATGTGACCGCGGGAGTTGGTTGAGAAGTAAGGGGCTCCCCATCGCTCCAGTCCGTAGAGGTCTGCACCGTCCTGAACGGTCCATGGGCCAGCGGTGCTGGTGTGGGCCATCAGAGTCAAACGGTGGTCTCCAGGATCTGTGACGAGAATCTAGGCAGGGTTGATCGCTTCAACAGCCCGGCGCAGCCTGCTTGCTTGCCAACCGGGCCGGCAGCCACGGACGATGGCGACGGTTTTTAGTTTTTCCATGGCCTCGGAACGCACCTTCATCGCCATCAAGCCCGACGGGGTTCAGCGCGGTCTCATCGGCGAGATCCTCGGTCGTTTCGAGCGCAAGGGTTTCAAGCTTGTCGGCCTCAAGCAGCTCACCCCCAGCCGTGAGCTGGCAGAGCAGCACTACGGGGTTCACAAAGAGCGTCCGTTTTTCGCCGGCCTGGTGGACTTCATCACCTCTGGCCCCGTGGTGGCCATGGTGTGGGAAGGCGACGGTGTGATTGCCAGCGCCCGCAAGCTCATCGGTGCCACCAAGCCTCTCGAAGCAGAACCCGGCACCATCCGCGGCGACCTGGCGATCAACATTGGTCGCAACGTGATTCACGGGTCTGATGCTCCAGAGACCGCACAGTTCGAGATCGGTCTCTGGTTCCAGGCGTCTGAGCTGAGCGACTGGACTCCTTCCGATCAAGGATGGCGCACCGAGGGCTGATCCATCGACCCTGGCCGGGTCCTCTGCTCGGGTGCTGCGCATCATGAGGGGACTCGGTAAGCAGAGTTGTGAGCGATAGCCCCTCCCATGAGCTCCAGCCCTGGCTGAAGCGTGCGGCGATCACCTGGGTGAATCATGCCGGCGCTCCGTTGGTGAAGGTGGTGCCCCGCCGCCATCTCCACAAAGCAGTCGATCTGGGTGTGGGGTTTTCGCCTGTGGCCGATGCCTTTCGGGTTGATGGATGCATCGCGCCTTCACACCGTTTCGCCCGACCTGATGAAGATCTGCGTCTCCATGCTGTGGTGGAGGCGCTGGCACCTCTTGAGCCTGATCGCGGTTGGGCCTGGGCTCCCGGGGAGCGGCGTTGGCGTGATGGACGGGCCTACGAGGCCGACCAGCGCAGTTTTTGCCGGCTGCAACAGGACTGTCTGCAGCAGAAAGGGCTGACGCTGCAAGCGGGCTTCGAGCTCGAGTGGATGGTGTTTGCAGGGGATGCGGGAACCCAGGCTTCTCCTGCATTCCCGGGTGGGCCTTATGGGGCTGATCGCTTGGTGGAAGGCCTCGACTATGCCTCTGAGATCTGTGAGGGCCTGGATTCTGCCGGGCTGGACTGGCTGCAGTTTCATCCCGAATACGGTGCGTCCCAGTTCGAGTTGTCACTGGCCCATGCGTCGGCTGTGGAGGCCGCCGATCGTTTGGTTCTGGCCCGCTTGGTGATTCAGCGCGTGAGCCGACGACTGGGACTGCGTTGCAGTTTCACGCCCAAGTTGTCCAGCGATCAGGTCGGCAACGGCGGTCATGTGCATTTCAGTCTTCGCCGGCATGGTCAGCCCGTGCTGCAGGGAGGCGATGGTCCAGGTGGCGTGTTGCCGGAGGGTGCGGCTCTGATTGCCGGTGTGTTGCATCACCTGCCGGCGTTGCTGCCGATCGCCTGTCCGCTCTCGGCCTCGTACGCCCGGCTGGCGCCCAGCTCCTGGTCGGCGCCTTATCAGGTGTGGGGAATTGAAAACCGTGAGGCGGCCTTGCGTTTGGTCCCAACCTCTGTCGATCAAGTGCCCGCCCACCTCGAACTGAAAGTTGCCGATCTGGGGGCCAATCCCTATCTGTTGCTTGGATCGTTGCAGGTGTTGGCGATGGCGGCTCTCAGCGAGGCCGTGCCCCTGCCGGAGCCGGTGCGCGGTGATCCTGCGCGCGTTGACGGCACAGCAGCGGCCCATGCCCGTCTACCCCAGTCCTTGGCGGAGGGGCGTACAGCGTTGGCATCCAGTGCAGTGCTGTCGGCGGCGATGGGCGAGCTGCTGCATGGGAGCGTGCTCGACAGCATCGATGCCGAGATCGCCCGCTGTGAAGGTTTGCCTCCGGATCAGGTGATCGCCAGCACCCGCTGGTGGCCGCTGGTGGGTGGACTCAGCTGACCCCAGAGTCAAACCGCTGCCATTGGAAACAGGGCAGCAAGCGGTCGAGATCATCGCGGGCATGGCCCTGGCTCACGCAGTCCGCAATGGCCTCGGCTGTGGCTGCAGCCATCAGCACCCCGTTGCGGTGATGGCCGCAGGCCAGCCAAAGTCCAGGAAGGGGACCCTTTCCAAGCAATGGCCCCTCATCCGGTGTGCAGGGCCGGAATCCCCACCAGCGTTCCATCGGGGGCCAGCCCGAGGCTTCCGGGAGCAGGGAGGCAATGCCCTGCTTGAGGATGCTTTGCCCTTGGGGAGTGAGGCCCTCTGCGAAACCGGCCTCCCGCTCCGATGTGGCGCCCACCACCACCAGACCGTCTTCCCTCGGCACCAGGTAAGTGCCGGGTCCGAAGATCACGCGTTTGAGAGCGCCCCGGGGAGCCTGGAGGGACAGCATCTGCCCTTTTACCGGGAAAATCGGCAGCTGAGGCAGGAGCCGGCTGCTCCAGGCCCCGGAGCAAAGCACTGCTATGGCACTATTGCGTTCCGAAATCGTTCCTTCAGCGTTGCGGATGCGTGCCCCAATGTGTTTGTCGCCGTTCTGAAGCAGCTCCAGCACTTCCACGCCCTCCAGAAATTGCACCCCCCGTTCCACGCAGGCGCTTTCCAGGGAGCGCATCAACTGGCGGCGGTTGTCGATCTGGCCGTCTTGCTCGAACAGCAGGCCGGCCTGCCAGGTTGTGGCGATGCCCGGCACTTCCCGCTCCAGTTGCCGGCGGTTCAGGGCTGTTCCAAAGCGTGCTGTGGGGTAGCGATCCCGGTCTTCGCTGCTGGTGAAGGGCACCACAATCCCTGTGGAGCGCAGTCCGCAGGGCAGGCCGCTGTCGGCCTCGATCTGGGCGACCCAGCTCGGCACCCGCTCCAGGCTCAGTTGACCGAATCGCAGCTGGTCACCGCTCAGGCCTTCAGCGTGGGGAGCCAGCATGCCTGCTGCCACGAACCCTGCGGCCTCTCCGCGTCGCCGGCTGATCACGCACACCGGATGGTCCCGCCGGGCCAGCTGATGGGCGATGGCCAGGCCCATCAATCCACCGCCAAGGATCAACGCGGCGTCAGCGGCGGGAGGGCGTAAGGCGGTCATGGCTGATGGGGGCTGCGGTTCGCGGTCTTTCCATAGGATTGCTCTGCTCTGAACGTTCCACACAGCGGATGGCGGCACCTGCAGCAACAGACCAGGCCTGGGAAGCGGTGATCGGTCTCGAGACCCACGTTCAGCTGGGCACCAACAGCAAAATTTTCACGGCTGCATCCACGGCGTTCGGGGATGACCCCAACACGCACATCGACCCTGTGGTGTGCGGGCTGCCAGGAACGCTTCCCGTTCTCAATCAGAAGGTGCTGGAGTACGCCGTCAAGGCGGCGATGGCACTCAATCTGAACATTGCCGAGCACAGCAAGTTCGACCGCAAACAATATTTCTACCCTGACCTTCCCAAGAATTATCAGATCTCCCAGTACGACGAACCGATCGCAGAGGAAGGCTGGATCGAAGTGGAGGTGGCCGAGAAGGGCAAGGACACCTACCTGAAAACAATCGGGATCGAGCGGCTTCATATGGAGGAGGACGCCGGCAAGCTTGTGCATGCCGGCAGTGATCGTTTGGCTGGCTCCACCCATTCGTTGGTGGACTACAACCGCGCCGGTGTCGCGCTTGCGGAGATTGTGAGCAAGCCGGATCTGCGCACGGGCCGTGAAGCGGCGGAGTACGCCTCGGAGATCCGTCGGATCATGCGCTATCTCGGTGTGAGCGACGGCAACATGCAGGAGGGCTCCCTGCGTTGCGATGTGAATATCTCCGTGCGCCGGGGGCCGGAGGCGCCTTTCGGAACCAAGGTGGAGATCAAGAACATGAATTCGTTCTCGGCCATTCAGAAGGCCTGCGAGTACGAAATCCAGCGCCAGATCAAGGCCTACGAAACCGGTGAGCCCATCGTTCAAGAAACGCGGCTCTGGGATGAGAGCAAGCAGCTCACCAAGAGCATGCGCAGCAAGGAGGGGGCCAGTGATTACCGCTATTTCCCAGATCCGGATCTCGGGCCGATCGAGGTCAGTGCTGATCAGCGGGAGTCCTGGCGGGCTGAGTTGCCGGAGCTGCCGGCAGCCAAGCGCCACCGCTATGCCGAAACCCTTGGGCTGTCCCAATACGACGCTCGGGTGCTCACCGATGAGAAGGCGATGGCCGACTACTTCGAGGCTGTGGTGGCGGCGGGTGCCGACGCCAAGCTTGCGTCCAATTGGATCACGGGCGACATCGCTGCCTATGTGAATGGCAACCGTCTTCGCTTCAGCGAACTTCCCTTCCGTCCGGAACAACTCGCCGAAATGGTGCAGCTGATCGATGGTGGCAAGATCAGCGGCAAGATCGCCAAGGAGATCCTGCCCGAACTGCTGGAGAAGGGTGGCTCTCCCAGGGCGATCGTGGATGAGCGCGGTCTGGGAATGATCAGTGACCCTGCCGCGATCACCACCATCGTGGAGGAGTTACTTGCGGCCCATCCCGATGAGGTGGAGGCGTTCCGCGGCGGCAAGACCAAGCTGCAGGGCTTCTTCGTTGGCCAGCTGATGAAGAAAACCGGAGGCAAGGCCGATCCCAAACTGGCGAATCAGATCCTCAGTCAGAAGCTCAAAGGGGCTTGATTCCATCAGTTTTGCCGGGGTTCCACTACTGAGCGGCCGGCTGGGAAGACGATGTTGATAGAGAAGTGGGGGTGCTGATTTCGATCTCATTTCGATCTCACTGATGGCGACTTCTTCAACGGTGCTGCGCTCGAAGCATGCATAAGTGCTGGCGTCTACTGCTGATTGAGAATCAGCAGGTGCGGCTCACCAAGAGCAAAGCTTCAGCTCTTGGTGAAAGGTCCCCATGAGGAGAAAGGGTTGGAGATTGGCATCATCGTTGCCTGTTTACGTTGTCTCTGGTGCTGGCGCAGAGCCTCCGGATCAAGGACGAGATCGGGGAGAGCTTTCCACCATGAGAAAGCCCCCTCAGAGCGGGGGCTGCTTGGGATCCTGGATGAAGTGAGCAGGCCGGGTTGATCAGCGGGTCCAGCTGCTGTTGCCGAGGGAGCCTGTGTGGCTAACTCGGACCAGCCTTGATCCGTTGACGACCTTGAACGTGAGACGACCGGAGTTCTGGGTTTGACTGCTGGCGGTGTCCTGCCAGAGGCCACTCACAGTGTTGCCTTGGCGCTGACCGATGAAGATGTTTTTGAAATTGCCTCCTCGGCCGCTCCAGGAGACGATTGACCCTGTCTGGCGAACCACATACGTTCCGCCGTTGTTGCCACGCCAGGTTCCGTTGAGGTTGCGCGCATCGTTGCAGTCGGGTCGGCTGCTAATGGATGCGGGCTTTTGTGTTGGTGTCCAGGAGGTGTTGAAGCCAGGGTTGCCGCCAACTTTGACGAGTCGATTGCGATCAATGCGCAGCTTGAGGCTGCCGGTGCTGTTGTTGCAGAAGTTCTTCCAGGAAGCGTTGATGATGTTTCCCTGGATGGTGCCGGTGATCAGGTTGAAGGGTTTGCTATTGAGGAAGCCTTTCATTTGGAAGTTGTTGCCGCTGCGCTGAGCGGAATAGACACCTTTGTTGTTGCCTTTGAGCCAGCCATTGAGGTTGACCTGCTGCTGATTGGATGGCGGAGTGCTGTTGGATCCGGAGCCTGATCCAGCGCTTACACGGATCATTCGGTACTGCAATGCCTTGGGCACATTGCCTCCAGCGGTGGGTGCATTGGCCTGCAGCATGTTGTTGGATCGTTGAATGACCCACTGCCTGTTGGACAGCGATTGCAGCTGCAGGGTGTTACCAACTTTGTTGGCCATGAACAGGCGGTTGCGGCTGTTGGTGGTGCAGCCCCTCTTCAGTTGGAGCGTCTTGTTACTGGCAACGCTTACCCAGCGATTGGGGTCCTGCGTGCTGCGCAGCGCATAGGTTCCACCATTCAATCCATTGCGATTGCCGAGGTCGTAGATGTCAAAGGTTTCCCAGCTTTTGTTGCCACCGATGCGGCTGCTGGTGGCACCGACCGCTGCATCGGATCCGATGCCGGCACGGATGTACTTGTTGTTCAGATTGGATTTCAGGGCGTAGCGGCCAAGCAGGGTGCCGCTTGTACAGCGTGTGGTGGCTTCAGCCGGAGTGGCTGTGAGCGCGGTGAAGCCGCTGAGGCCTGCTGCGGCAGTGAGGCTAAGGGCGATGGAGGCTTGGGCGAATTTCATGGGTTTGAGCGTTTGAGGAGGGCCGGGTTGCTGTCGCTCCCGGTGATGCATGCACTGTCCTCAGCTCGCGTTCTGCAGCCCGTGTCCTTGATCCCGAGGTGGTGTGATTGTGCTCACAGCAAGCCCAGAACCTGGGCTTGCCAGGCATCCGGCTCGCCGCTGTTGTCGATGATCTGATCCGCCAGCAGGCATTTGCGCGCCAGGGGCCATTGCGCCTCGATGCGTTGGTCGGCCTGCTGAGCCGACAGCCCGTTCCTCTGGATCAGCCGTTGCTGTTGCTGTTCCGGACTGCAATACACAACCCACACTTCTGTGCAGAGGTTTTCCAGCCCGGATTCATAGAGCAGAGGAATCATCAGCACGACCGTCGGCGTTCGCTCCAGCTCATTCAAGGCAGCGTCGAAAACCTGCCGGACCAGGGGATGGACCAGTTCTTCCAGCCATCGACGTTCCACCGAATCGGAGAACACGATCTCGGCGAGAGCCTGTCGGTTCAGCTCCACCTTGTCGGCTTGGGCCGCATTGGAGGCGACAGCGGTGCCGTAACGCTCCAGGACAGCCCTGCAGCCTGCACTGCCCGGGGCCAGAGCATCCCGGGCATAGCGATCGGCATCCAGCACAGGGATGCCGTGGTCGCTCAACCAGCGCCCCACGCTGCTTTTGCCGGATGCAATGCCGCCGGTGAGACCAATGCGGCGTTGGCTGGGCATGGTGCGGCGGCAGGATGCCTTCAGTGTCTCGCGTAGATCCGTGGTTGATGCCGCTCCAAGGGTTTCATCCGACTGGTTGCCGGTGGCAGGGGGAATTACTGCGCCAAAGGGATTCAGGGCCTCAGGGATCACTGCTGGACTGAAGGCTTCTGCAAAGCCTGATCTCGCCTTGGTGCTGGCCCCCGAAGGCGCTGCCTGCGCTGGGGCTTTCACCCGATCGGTGGTGCGTGCCGCCTGTGTGGATCTCTGCGATGAGCGGCTGCGGGACGGGGGCGGTCAGGCGCGGGCAGTGCTGATCAATTCCGGCCAGGCCAATGCCTGTACGGGCGATCGGGGTCTGATCGACAGCCTGCGCGCCACCCAGGCGCTGGCGGACCGCCTGGGTCTGAATGGTGAGGCTGTGCTGATCTGCTCCACCGGGGTGATCGGTGTGCCGATCCCGATGGAGGTGTTGCTGGGTGGTCTGGATCCTTTGGTGGAAGCGTTGAATGCTGAGGGTGGAGCTGCTGCTGCCAAAGCCATCCTCACCACGGACCTAGTGGAGAAAGAGATCGCTTTTGAAGCGGAGCTGGATGGCCGCTCGGTGCGGATTGGTGGCATGGCCAAAGGTTCCGGCATGATCCATCCCGACATGGCCACCATGCTCGGCACCATCAGTTGCGATGCGGCCGTCCCCCCTCTGAAGTGGAAAGCCATGGTGCAGCGGGCGGTGGAACGCTCCTTCAACGCCATCACCGTGGATGGCGACACCAGCACCAACGACACCGTGCTGGCCTTTGCCGCTGGAGATCCCTTGGATTCTGTGCACCATGCGGCCTTGGAGCAGGGATTGACCGAGGCGATGCAGCACCTGGCCAAGGCCATTGCCCGTGATGGCGAGGGGGCGACCTGTCTGATTGAGGTGCAGGTGGAGGGAGCCCTCGATGAGCCGTCAGCGCAGCGGGTAGCCCGCACCATCGTTGGTTCCTCGTTGGTGAAGACGGCCGTGCACGGGCGGGATCCCAACTGGGGCCGGATCGTCGCTGCCGCTGGTCGTTCCGGTGTTCCGTTCGATCCGGAGCAGGTTGCGCTCTGGATTGGTCCGCATCAGCTGATGCAGTCGGGGCAGCCGCTTTCCTTTGATCCTGAGGCGGCGAGCCGTGTGCTTCGTAGCGAGACGGTGCCAATCAGGATCCAGCTGGGGGATGGACCAGGCAACGGTCTTGCATGGGGCTGCGATTTGTCCGATCAATATGTGCGGATCAACGCCGATTACACCACCTGATCGCAATGTTGGGCGCGTTTGCCATGTAAAAAGCATGGAGTTTTGGCGGTCAAAAAAAACGTCTGCCTTGAACGCACGAGAAGTTTCGATCAATGAAATAATAATTCGTTGTGTCTTCTACTGCGCATGAGACGTCCATCTGCGATTCTTGGGCTTTGGTTATGCCGTGTTCGTTGTTGAGGTATTGGACGGATCTGTTTAAGTTGTTCGCTTTCGTGGAATTCATGACCCTAAGTTGGAGGGAAGTGATTGCCTACTTTCATGTGAAAAGTGTGACTATGCTGCCGTGGGTGTTGGTGAGGTTTGCAGTAATCTGTTGGCAATTGCTTGACACAGGCTTGCTCTTGGACTACTTTTAGCGTAATGTTTTAAGTTAAGTTAAATGTCTGGCAAGCATTACTTAAAGCCACTGTCAAAGTACAGCAAGAAAAATGCAAAAAAAGAGAATAAGTTCAGTAGTTTCAGTCCTGACGAAGATCTCCTTTTAATTGATTATGAGGCTTTCGGCGTTCCCGCGACGGCATCTGTATATGTTGCCTCATTAAAAAGGGATTTCAAGAAGTCAAAGAAGTCGGATGCTGAGTTTATTTATTATGCCAAGAGTGGTCGTCTTTTTTTCAATGAAAATGGAGTTGTGAAGGGATTTGGAAAAGGCGGAGTTGTTGGGCTTTTTCAAAAGAGTGCTTCTTTGAATTCCAGTAACTTTTTGTTTTCGGATGAAGTACCTCCGCCCCCTGAGCCAGTAACGACCCTCGAGCCAATAACGCCTCCTGAGCCAATAACGCTCCCTGAGCCAGTAACGCCAGCTCCCCCCACTGCGCCAACGGATGGGCTCTTCGCTAATGGGCCGCGGCCTCCGCAATTGTCTGTGCAGGATTTTTCCGGGGCGATCAGCGTGGGTGGGGAAGTTGACCGCTTTCCAGTCTCCAGTTCGACTGGAGATGTCGTGAAGCTGTCCGTGGACGCGGCCGAGGATACAAATCCGTTGGTGCGCCTGGTTGATGCAGGTGGTCGGGTTTTAGATCCTGCCGTGGCATACAACGGCAATTCCGCCTCCACGTCCGGTTATCGCGCCAAGAGTGATGCAATGTTCGCGGAGGTCTATGCCCAACACTCCTTTACGGGCTCCTATACCTTGCAGGTTGAAGGTTATGAGGCGGATGTTGCGCTGCGTTCTATCCCCCAGGATCTGTTGATTGTTCTGGACCAAGAGGTGATGGATACCGCTGATCACTATGCATCCCTTTATCTCTACTCCGATGATGGACTGATTTATGTCTCGTTCGGCTCCGGTCTCACGGCTGAAACGAAGCGTTGGTGGGAGGACGTTCTCGCTGCTACAGATGGCTTGATTGAACCTGAATTTGTCATTGTCCCGCAGGATCATCCAAAATCTCAGTTGGTGCTGAACCAAACATCGGCGTCAGAGGTTAGTGATGGCGCAGCCGGGATTTACCAAAGCCCCAGCACCACTTGGTCTGAATTGGCCGATGAAAGTCAGTACAACTATCGCCGTGTTGAGCAGCAAGGAACCATCAACCTGTCAGCGGGTGCTTACACCCAAGCCTCCCGCTATGCCGGATCCCGCGAAGCGGGTTGGAAAAGCACCGCCTTTCATGAGTTGGGGCATGCCTTAGGTCTGGAGCATCCCCACGACGACTCCGATGGCGATGTTGATGCCGACATTGATACCAATGGCACGGTGATGTCGTACGTGAAGGAACAGGATGCTGACGGTGATCCTGGATATACCGATCTTGATATCAGAGCGCTTCAGTTTGTTTATGGATCGGAGAGCGGCGTATCAACGCCATCACCGTTGGTTGATAGTCCTCTTTTGATTGAGAGTCGAGAATTTGATTTGTCTCAACGCTGGAAAGCTCCCGAGCTGCTGGCGGAGTGGGTTGGTGGCGATCGTGTTGTGGAACCTCGTTCAGGTTTGGAAACAAAGATTCTGCAATTGACACGAGAAGATGGTGATGTCTCCATCGCCTCGAGAATATGGTTGGACTTCACTTTCTCCCCGGATACAAAGAATTGGGATTCTTTAGAAGGCTATTCTGAAGATTTTCATGATGTCTTAGTTCTTGGTAATTCCGTCACGTTTGAGCCGGGTGAGGCTACTGCATTGTTTGAGTTGCCCGTTGTGGCTGGAAGCCAAGCGGAGGGTGAGGAGTGGGTTGATGTTGTTGTGCGGCCGGAATACCCCAGTCACTACAGTGATGTTCCTTTGGATTCATTGCGGCTGACAATTATTGATGCGCTGTAAATCGAAGATTTGCTCCATTTCATTGCGGATGCAATGTGCTGTCATCTCATTCTGCTTTTGCCTATACGTGCTTGGCCTTTGGTTGTGACCGCGAGGCAAGTTAATCGCCTTTTTGAGGCGGTTTGTAGTTATTCCCATATCCCATATGTATTTCGCCTGAGATTCGTTTGGCGGAATGAGCGTCATTCCTTTTGTCTGTCACTTCGGTCTTCGTTGGTCATGTTAACCTTGTGTTGTCTGAGAAATTCCGATCCGGCTCGACGCACTGGTGGAATGATTGAAGCGGATTGTGTGAGGTCTAAAGTGGTTATATGACGACTCTTCTCGGTCGAATTGTCAGGGTTCGATTTGTTTTTCTGTGGTGATACGAGAGGAAAAAGTTGAATTGATCGGGTCTGGATTGTTGCTCCACGGGCTCTGTTGCGCGACTTTCACTTGGCCTACATCGAGAAGGCTGCGAAAATAAACTCATGACACACGAATCCGAGCACAGCAAAGTTCAGGCCGAGCCGGCTCAGGCTCGACGCCCCCGTTTTTGGGTTGGTCCACTCCTGGTGGGGTGTTGCTTCTCTTTGGGCTACGGCATCACCCACAGGGTGGTGACTCTGCAGGCCAACCCCGAGCCCCCAAGCCAGCCGGAACCCTTCGTTCGCCAAGAGTTTCCTGGTCAATCGCTGGCGTCGTTGCGCCGCTCGTCCGGTGGTACGGGCTCCTTGGTTGTCGATGTTGCCGCCATCGAAGCCAAGGCAGAGGCGGAGCGTCAGGCCAAAGCCAAGGCCGAAGAGCAGGCCCGCCGTCAGGCGGAGCTTGCCCGTAAGGAGGAGCTGGCATTACGGGCGCCGCTGCCGGACCCCAGTTGGACGGCCCCGGAATGGACGGAACCTGATCAACCTTTCCCGGAGGAGTCGCAGTCTCTGCCTGCCGCCTCGATCGACCCACTGGTGGATCCATCGGTTGACCCGTTCAATCCCATCGATCCATTACTCGAGGTATCGAACCCTGAGGTGACCCTTGATCAGAACGACTTTTTCGTTCCGATTGAGCCGATTCCGGCGCCAACTCCATAACTCAATTCACCCGGCGGATCTGCCAGAGTTTCGTCGTACTCGAGGCGCACATGGGGTCTTCGGAAGCATTCATCCGTGCAACCGTCAACCGAATCAGCGCTCGCCTTGGACATGGCTTAGCGGATGCGGCAGCAGAGATTGCTGTTCTGGCGCAGGATGCGCCAGAACGCCTC
>ERZ802822.1530-NODE-1530-length-13963-cov-17.805127_pt1 | contig 13963 bp, 10 predicted proteins | sample MGYA00345649_ERZ802822 | MGnify/ENA primary metagenome ERZ802822 (study PRJEB30503, sample SAMEA104212359) | marine metagenome | biome: Westerlies Biome; feature: [SRF] surface water layer (ENVO:00010504) within the epipelagic zone...; material: water...
CATACCGGTTCTCCTATTTATCATACAGATGTCTTAATGTATGTTGGTACAGATATTATTGGAATTTGTTTTGATGTCATAAAAGAAGAACACATAGATTACGTAAAGAAAAAGGTTGCTGAATTTCATGATGTTGTTGAACTTAGTGCAGAACAAATTGAAAACTTTTGTGGTAATGCTATAGAGGCAAAAAATAACAATAATGATCTTTTTTTAATACTTTCTTCAACTGCATACAACGCTTTAAAACAAAGTCAGATAGACAAACTTCTTGAAAGCTATAAAGATATTATTCATTCAGATATTCCAACTATTGAAAAATATGGCGGTGGTTCTGCAAGGTGTATGCTTACCGAATTATTTTAATAAAAAAAACGCTCAAAAGAGCGTTTTTTTATTAATAGATTAATGAATTAATCGTTAGTATTAAACCACATAGGCAATACAGCAATGGCTAATGCTGAAACACTCATCATCAAGGCCATAGCAATACCAAAACCATTCCCTGCATCTTGATTAGCTAAATAAGCTTGAGCAGCAGGACTTAGATCAACGTCACCATTTGCAGCATCAAGAGCGGCTAATGCAGCTGCTTGACCTTCAAATAAATTTCCTATGTTTGTGAATACAATCATTGAAAACATGAAAACACTAACAGCAAAAGTGGTTACAATTACTTTTCCAAGTAAATTTGTACCTTTATCCATAGAAACACTGCTAAATCTTGCAGCAACCCAAAAGGCTATAACTAATGCCAATAAACCAGTTGCATTTGCAGTTCTTCCAGTATGAAACGCATCCCACATAGCAATTTCTGTCATAGCGCTTTGTATAATAATATCTTCCATAATATCTCCCTTATTATTTAAAAGAGCTTATATATTAATGGAAGAATGCAACAAAAATACAACAATTAGGTATACTTTCTTTACATAATTATCAAACTTCTGTTACGAAATCTGATACTTGTTTGATTCCACCCAAGGGGAAGAAATGAACCTTTTCGATATTAAATGAGGGATTATTAGCTTTATGAGTTGCTAATTCGGTGATGATATTTGTTGGTTTGTATGGCAAAAGCAATTTAGTCAAATCCATTGCACGTTTCTGTATTATTTTTATAGATGCCCCAACACCACATTCAATAGAATATCTTAGAAGTGTCTGTAATTTAGCAGGGCCAGCTATTCCAATGTGAATAGGTATATCTATGCCAGATTCTTTAACGTTATTTGCCCATGTTATAACTGAATCAGCATCAAAACTAAATTGAGTTGTAATCGCCATTTTTGCATCTGTTCGTTTACTAAATTCGTTCTTCCAAGACAGTGCTTGATCAACATTTTTTGTTGATCCGTCTGGATCAATATCCATACTGCCTTCAGGATGACCCGCAATATGAAGGTTTTGGAAATCTGCTTTGTCAAAAAGCTCAGATTCAATTAATTGAATTGAAGAATCGTACTCTCCGTATGGTTTATTTGCCCCTCCAGCAATTAATAATCCATTTTTAACATTAGCCTCATTTTGATATTTTGATATCCAGTCTTGTAGAACATTTTTATCTTTAATTATTCGAGCAGGGAAATGTGGCATTGGTGAAAAACCTTGCTCATTTATTTTCTTAGCTGTAGCTATCATCTCATCAATTGGAGTTCCTTCTATATGGGCAATATAGATTAAAGTTCCTTTTGGAATAAGTTCAGCAAAATTATCTATTTTGGCGGCAGCCCTTGGCGTAACTTCTATTGAGAATCCATCTAAAAAATTTTTTATTGCTTCATTGCTCATAATTTATTAAACCATAAATCTGGCGGAGAGTGAGGGATTCGAACCCTCGAACCAGTTGCCCAGTTACCTCCTTAGCAGGGAGGCGCTTTCGACCACTCAGCCAACTCTCCTATTAATATTAAGAAGAGGGATTATAACTGTTTGAAAATATAAAGATAACTAATTTATCTATCGAATTCTATTTGCATTCCAAAAGGCAAATCTTCAACAACCTGACCGTCTGTAAAGGCAATATTTCCGTTCACAATTGTCATAAATATTGATGATTGAAATGTATGACCGTTAAAAGGAGACCAACCACATTTATATAAAATATTATCATTAGAAACTGTATAAGGTTTATCAATATCTAACACAGCCAAATCTGCATAATACCCCTCTCTTATATAACCTCTTTCTTTAACTTGAAATCTATTTGCAACATTGTGACTAGTTTTTTGAACAATTGTTTCAAGAGAAAGGATGTCTTGATGATAAAAGTCCATGAGAATTTGCATACCATGTTGAACAAGAGGCAACCCTGCAGGTGCCTTAGAATAACTTTGATTTTTCTCTTCCCATGTATGAGGAGCATGATCAGTTGCAATGATATCAATTTTATCTGTTAGCAAAGCATTTATTAGTGCAAGTCTATCTGACTCATATTTGATAGAAGGATTACACTTTATCTGATTACCAAGATCAGCATATCGTGATTCATTAAAATACATATGGTGAACACAAACCTCAGCTGTTATTTTTTTACCATCAATCTTGCCAGCAGTAAAAAGTTCCATTTCTTTTTCTGTAGTTAAGTGAAAGACATGAAGATCCGAATCATATTTTTTTGCTAAATCCACTGCAAGTGAGCTAGATAAATAACAGCTTTCAACATCTCTTATTAAATGATGATGCTCAGCTGATAAGTCATTTCCATATTTTTCAAAGAACAGTTTTTCATTGTCTGTAACTCTTTGTGGATCTTCACAATGAGTAACAACAATTAGTGGAGAATAATTAAAAATATCGTCAAGGGCATCAATGCTATCAACTAACATTTCACCTGTGGATGCTCCCATAAATACTTTCAAAGCTGCTGCTTGATTAATATCAACTTTTTTAATTTCTTCAATATTTGTATTGCTTCCACCTAAATGGAAAGAATAATTCGAAAGTGATCTGGTGCTTGCTAATTCAAATTTTTTAGTTAAATTTTCATTTGTGGTAGTAGTTGGATTTACGTTTGGCATTTCAAAATAACTTGTAACCCCTCCTGCTAAGCCAGCTTTTGATTCAGTTGCGATCTCACCTTTATGTGTTAATCCAGGCTCTCTAAAGTGAACTTGATCATCAATAAGCCCAGGAATTACATATTTACCATCAATATCTGTAACTTTTTTTGATTCTGAATCTATCTCTTTGCTGATGAGTTCAATTCTAGAATTTTTGATTGCTATATCAGATTCAAATATAGAACCTTCGTTAACAATATTGCAATTCTTTAAAATTAGATCATACATTTATTTCTCCAGTTCAAATTCTTCATGAAGAACCTGAACAGCTTTATCAACTAAAGATTCATCTATCACCATTGTTATTTTGATTTCTGATGTACATATAATTTGTATATTTACATCATTCTCAGATAAAGCTTTAAAAGCTCTGCTTGCAACACCTGTTTGTGATCTCATTCCTGCCCCAACTAGAGAAACTTTTGCAATATCTGAATTAACTATTAAGTCTTTGTATTGAACGTCATTCTTAGTGGTTTCAATAACTTTATTAACCGCATCCTGATCTTCAGATGCTACCGTAAAGGTAAAATCTGTTTTTCCATCAACACTTACATTTTGAACAATAACATCTACCTCAACCTCTGCATCACTTATTGGGCCAAGTATCTTGAAGGCTGTTCCTGGAGTATCACCGACCCCGTGCAAAGTAAATTTAACCTGATCTTTTTGAAAGGCAATGCCTGAAACTACTGAATTTTCCATACTCTCATCCTTTTGAGATATTAATGTTCCACTTCCATCATTAAAACTTGATAGAACTCTAACAGGAACATTATATTTATTAGCAAATTCCACCGCTCTGGTTTGCATAACTTTAGCACCTTGGCTAGCAAGCTCGAGCATTTCTTCCATTGTAATAGAATCTAATTTTTTTGCATTCGGAACTACTTTAGGATCGGTTGTAAAAATGCCATCTACATCGGTGTAAATGTCACATCTTTCTGCACCGACTTGTGCTGCAATTGCAACGGCTGTGGTATCAGACCCTCCTCTTCCTAAGGTTGTAACATCGCCTCCTGCTGTTACGCCCTGGAATCCAGTAATAATAGGAATAGTGTTGTCTTTGATGGTGCTCAAAATTTTGTCAGCATCAACATCTAAAATCTTTGCTTTTGAATATGAATCAGTAGTTCTCATAGAAATCTGAGAAGCAGAATACGATCTTGCTTTAATTCCTTTTGATTGAAGAGCCATAGCTAAAAGAGCTGAGCTAACTGTTTCACCTGTAGATACTAGTGCATCAAACTCTCTTTTATCAGGATCTTTATCAAAATGCTTAGCTAGTTTAACAAGTCTATTTGTTTCTCCACCCATAGCTGAAACAACTACGATAATTTTTTTTGATTTAGATGCTTCTTTAATAATCTCCGCCACAGCATCTATTCTTTCAACAGATCCGACAGAAGTGCCTCCAAATTTTTGAACAATAATTTCAGTCATAGTATTCTTATTTTGCGAGGGATTTTACTGAATCTGGTATAGAAGTCACGAAATCTTTAATACTTTTTGTTTCGCCTGCACCTTGAGCAAAGTCAGACCTTCCGCCACCCTTGCCTCCAATTTGATTGGATAAAGTGGAAATTACTTCTTTTGCCGAAAGAGAATCAGTTAAATTTTTAGTAACACCACAGACTATTGCAATCTTATTATTTGCTTCTGTAAAGATAACTATACAAACTTTTTCATTTGTATTTTTCTTTTCATCAACAAGATATCTCAAGTCCTTAGTGTTTTCTAATTCCACTTGCTCAATTATTAATTTCCAATCTTTAAAATCATGAGTGTCTGACAAAAGAACAGATGTTTTTGAACTGTTACCACCTGAGTTCTTTTTTAACTTTTTGTTTTCTTCTATTAATGAATTAACTTTTTCTTGAATATCCTCTGCTGAGACATTGAGAGTGTTCTGAAGTGAATTATTAATATCTCTAATTTTATTAATATGTTCGATCGATTTAAGGCCTCCAATAGCTTCAATTCTTCTTATACCTGAAGCAACGCTGGATTGATTTGTAATTACAAAAAGGCCAATATCACCTGTTCTTTTCACGTGAGTACCGCCACATAATTCTACTGAATAGGAGTTGTCTCCCATTGTTAATACTCTAACTTCATCATCATATTTTTCGCCAAACAATGCCATGGCTCCAGATTTAAGAGCATCATCAATGTTCATAAGTTCAGTCTTAACCTCAAGATTGTTCAACCCTTCTTTATTGACTATCGATTCAATCTTAGAAATTTCATCCTGAGTTAAAGGTTTATCATGCGAGAAATCAAATCGTAATTTATTTTCATCGACCAAAGAACCTTTTTGCTGAACATGATCACCCAAAACTTCCCTCAACGCAGCATGAACAAGGTGTGTTGATGAATGATGAATTGCAATAGCAGATCTTTTCTCTTTTTCTACGCTCATTTTTATTACATCGCCTGTTTTAATTTTACCTTTTTCAATAAAGGCTTTATGAATATACACTTTGCCTTGTTTCTTACAATCTAAAATAGTACCAGTAGATGCTTTAGATGCAAACATACCCTTGTCACCTATTTGTCCTCCTGCTTCTGCATAAAATGGAGTTTGGTTACATGCAAAAAATACTTCTTCATTATTTTTAGCTTCTTTTATTCTTTCTTGGTTCTTCCAAATCACAAGAACTTCTGAGTCTGCTTCTAAGTCTTCATAACCCAAGAATTTTGTTTCCTGAACTCCGGAAGCAGCTGGAAGCGATGAAACAAAGCTGCTTGAAGCCTTGGAAGTTTCTTTTTGCTCATCCATGCATTCATTGAATCTCTTTTCATCAATCAATAAATCTTTTTCTCTTGCTATGTCTGCGGTTAAATCAAATGGAAAGCCAAAAGTATCATGAAGCTTAAATACAACATCACCTGAAATAGTTTTGTCTGTCATTTTGGAAATTGTATCCTCTAGAATATCTATGCCTTTTTCTAAGGTTTCAAAAAATTTATATTCTTCGTTCTTAATTGTTTGGGTAATTTCTTTTTCTTTAGGTTTTAATTCAGGATATGCAGAGCTCATTAATTTTATTAAATCTTTCACAAGCAGATGCATAAAAGGCTCTTTAGCATCCATCTTATATCCATGTCTTATGCCTCTTCTCATAATTCTTCTTAAAACATACCCCCTACCTTCTTTTTCTGGAACAACTCCATCAGCAATTAAAAAAACTGCAGATCTAATATGATCAGCAATCACTTTATGGGAGGTGCTTTTTTCGTGGCCAAGTATTTTTTCTGAAGCAAGGATTAAATCCTTAAATACGTCCGTATCATAATTTGAGTTTACGCCCTGAAGAACTGCTGCAATTCTCTCTAAACCCATTCCTGTATCTACAGAAGGTTTTGGAAGAGGTTCCATGACTCCGGATTCATCTCTATTAAATTGCATAAAGACAAGGTTCCATATTTCTATAAACCTATCTCCCTCATCACCATCTGCGCCTGGTGGTGTGCCTTCAATATGATCACCGTGATCATAAAATATTTCAGAACACGGTCCGCATGGACCTGTATCACCCATTGTCCAAAAATTATCTTCATCTCCTAGCCTAGCAATTCTGTTTGCATCAACTCCAATTATATTTTTCCAGATTTCTTCTGCTTCATCATCATCCTTATAAACAGTTATCCAAAGCTTATCTTTATCTAGCTTGAGAACTTCTGTTAGAAACTCCCAAGCATATTTAATTGCATCCTCTTTAAAATAGTCCCCAAAACTAAAATTACCCAACATCTCAAAGAAAGTATGGTGACGAAGTGTATATCCAACATTCTCTAAATCATTATGTTTACCGCCAGCTCTTATACATCTTTGTGAAGTCGTTGCTCTGGTAAAGTTTTTACTTTCGGTTCCTAGAAAAACGTCTTTGAATTGAACCATTCCAGCATTCGTAAATAATAAAGTTTCGTCATTGTTTGGGATTAATGAGCTTGATGGAACAATCTCATGCCCTTTTGAATTAAAGTATTCTAAAAAAGACTCTCTAATTTGATTAGTTTTCATTTTAATTAGAATTCATTAATTTTTTATATTTTTTATAGTTCTCTACATAATGATCGGCACCCATTGATACAACGCTTTGCTCCTCATCACTAAGAATTTTTTTTACCTTTCCAGGAATTCCAAGAACCATTGATCCATCAGGCACTTCCATTCCTTCTGTGACCAAAGCCTTTGAACCGATGATACAATTTTTTCCTATTTTTGCTCCATTTAAAATAACGGAACCTATACCAATTAAACTGCCGTCGCCAATCGTACAACCATGAAGCATTGCCATATGACCAACTGTAACCTTCTTTCCGATAGAGCATGCAAAACCTGGGTCGGTGTGAATAATTGCTCCATCTTGAACATTTGAACCTTCCCCAATGTATATTGGTTCATTGTCTGCTCTCAAGACTGCGTTAAACCATATACTTGCATCCTTAGCTAGAGCAACTTCTCCAATAACATTAGCATTGGGAGCAATCCAATAATCATCTCCAGCTGTTTGAAGTTTTTTATCACCTAAATCAATATTCATCGTATGTTCTAAATAAATTTATATCTGTTTTTGTAGGGACATCAAAACAAATATTTAAAAAATCCGCAGCAATCATTGCTGTAAGTCCCCATATACGATTCCCATTATAAACCCAACTTGGAATATATACTTTTAAATCCTTTCTATTAAATTCTTTATACTCAATATTTTCCTCATTCATGAGAAAGCTAATAGGAACAGTAAATATCTCATCAATTTCAAAATTACCTTTGAAATCCTGCAACTGATTTAAATAACCAACGAAGGGATTTACTTCTATTTTATGCCTAGATAGTAAAAAATTTAAGGGTCCTAATTTAGTTACATTTTCTATATCTAAATTAATTTCTTCATTGGATTCTCTCAATGCGGTTTGATAAAGATTCGAATCGCCCTCTTCCCACTTACCACCTGGGAAGCTTACTTCTCCCGAGTGAGTTTTTAATTGTTCTGACCTTTTAGTAAATAAAATTTTATATTCCTCATCGTCTTTATCTTTAATAAGAAGAATCAGGACACCAGCTTTTTTATATTTTGTGGGGTCTGTTAGATTTATTTGTTCAAGTTTTTGCTTTATGCTGTCCAACATATTGATAAGTTTAACTTCTTACGTATCTATATTCTCTAATTAAGGAAGAAAATTGAAATATTGTTCTAATTGTGGAAATTCAAATATGGAATTTAAGGTTCCAGAGGGCGATAATCTAAAAAGATACTACTGCCCAGAATGCGACACAATTTTTTATACAAATCCCAATGTGGTTGTTGGTGCACTGTGTATAAGAAACGACAAAATCCTTATGGCCAAAAGAAATATTAATCCTCGAAAAGGTTTATGGACTTTACCAGCTGGCTTTATGGAGAATGCAGAAACACTTCAAGATGGTGCTTTGAGAGAAACATTTGAAGAAACCGGATCAAAAGCTAAAGTAAAGATGCCCTATACATTGTTTAGCCTTCCACATATCAATCAAATTCATATGTTTTTTTTAGCAGATCTCTTAGATGAAGATTTTGGACCCACTTCAGAAAGTTCAGAAGTTAGATTATTTACTATAGATGAGATTTTATGGGACGAAATAGCATTTCCAACGGTAACAAAAACACTCAAGTACTATATTGAAGATCTAGAAAAAGATAACTATATTTTTAGAGAAGAAGATATCAAACTTTGGTAATTAATTTTCGTCGCTAAACTTTCTTGCGTTAACAAAAATCTGCATCCAAGGAGAAAACTCTTTCCAGTCTTTAGGATGCCAGCTCATTTGAAGCTTTCTAAAAACTCTTTCTGGATGCGGCATCATGATTGTAATTCTTCCATCAGCAGCAGTGATTCCTGTAACACCTTCATCTGAGCCATTAGGATTAAGTGGGTATTTTTCAGTATTACTTTGATTGGAATCAACAAAATTTATAGCTATTTGATTTTGATTTTTTAATTCTTTAAGCATATTTCCATTAAAATTAGCCCTTCCTTCTCCATGGGCTGATGCTACAGGCAATGTCCACCCATCCATATTGTTTAATAGAACTGAATCGGTGTTTTTAATCTTCACTTGAACAAGTCTTGCCTCAAATTGATCTGATAAATTTCTTTCAAAACTAGGCCAATTATCTGCACCAGGAATTATTGCCTTAAGACTAGATAGCATCTGGCATCCATTGCAGACCCCTAAGGTAAAAGTATCTTGATTATTAAAAAAGCTTTCAAACTGATCTTTAACATTGTTGTTATAGAGTATTGTTTTGGACCAACCTCCTCCAGCTCCCAAGACATCTCCATAGGAAAATCCTCCGCAAACAGCCATACCCTGAAAATCTTTTAAAAAAGCCTTTCCTTCCAATAGGTCTTGCATATGAACATCAACAGCATCAAATCCTGCAAGACTAAAAGCTGCTGCCATTTCATTTTGACCATTTACTCCCTGTTCTCTCAAGATAGCTACTTTTGGCTTGGTTGCTTTAGTATTGAAGGACTTAATTTGTGATTCATCAAAACTTGTATTAGCAATGAGTCCTGAAAATCCTTCATCATCCAAAAGACTTAATTCTGAGTCAGCGACTTCTATATTGTCTCTAATTCCTTGGATGGCATGTGATGTTTCACGCCATATCTTTTCTAGTTCAATAATAGGCTCATTGAATAATTCAGCTTCTTCTTTAACGATCGTAAAATTTTTATCTTCAATGTTGGCTATTTCTTTGATCATCAAGCCTTTCTCATGCAAAGACTCTATGATTGAATTTGAATCGTCTTTTTTAATTTGAATAACAAAACCTGATTCTTCAGAGAAAAGTTGTTCATTTATATTATCTATTCCAGATAAATCTAACCTCATACCTACCTTCTTCGTAAAACACATTTCAAGTAATGATGTAATTAGTCCGCCATCGGAAATATCATGAATGGATAGTATTGTTTGATTGGAAATCATTTCTTGAATGCATGTAAACATTGATTTGAAATCATCAACACTATCTATATCAGGAGTATCTTTATATTTAGATTCTGTTACCTCTGAAAAAATTGAGCCTGCCATTCTATTTTTATCATTTAATTTAATCAAAAATAGAGCGGTTTCTTCTTCTATATTAAGTTCTGGCGTGGCACAAACTCTAACATCATCAACAGGAGCCATAGCAGTTACTACACCAGACAATGGGCTTGTGACCTGAAGTTCATTGCCGTCATCAGACCACTTAGTTTTCATCGACAATGAATCTTTACCAACAGGAATTGAGACTGCTAAATCAATGCTTATTTTTGATAATGCCTCTACTCCTTCTCTCAGAGCCAAATCTTCTTCATTCTCACCTGAAGCAGCCATCCAATTAGCTGAAACTTGAACGTTGTTTAATCCTTTAATAACAACTCCCGCCATATTGGTTAAGGCCTCTGCCAGGGCCATTCGCATTGAAGCTGCTGGATTAGAGAGTGCTAATGTAGGCTTTTCTCCAATAGATAAAACCTCACCAGAATTTGAGGTAAAAGATCTTAAACTTAGTGAATAGTCTGATACTGGAACTTGATAAGGACCAACAAATTGATCTCTTGCCACCATTCCACCAACAGTCCTATCTCCAATTGTTATAAGAAATGACTTGGATGCTACAGTTGGATGCTGAAGAACTTTTGTTATTGTAGATTTAAGATCAAATTTTTCTGCATCATCTTCTTTGAAATCTTTTCTTTTATAGCTGTTGACCCTCATCTCTGTAATAGGCAAATCTCCAAATAACATCGATAGAGGAACGTCCACAGGATAATTATCATTAGTATCGTCGTAAAGTTTTACAGATTTCTCTTTAGTCGTTACTCCCACAATCGCATACTCGCATCTTTCTCTTTTACAAATTTCTTCAAAAGATTTTTTATTATCTTGATGAATTGCTAAAACATATCTCTCTTGCGATTCATTTGACCAAATTTCCATGGGTGACATAGATTTATCTGAATTTGGTATTTTTGATAATTCAATATAAACACCTAGCTCTGAATCCTTTGCTAATTCAGGAATAGCATTTGATAATCCGCCTGCTCCTACATCATGAATAAATTCAATAAAACTATTTTCTTGAGCTGAACATTTATTTATTACTTCTTGGCAACGTCTTTCCATTTCTGCGTTATCTCTTTGAACAGATGCAAAATCTAAATCTTCATCGCTCTCTCCAGAAGAGACTGATGAAGCTGCTCCTCCTCCAAGACCAATTAACATTGCTGGACCTCCTAGCACTACTACTAAGTAATCCTCTTCAATCTGAAGTTTGAAATTATTTTTATCTCTTATTTCTCCTATACCACCAGCAAGCATTATTGGTTTGTGATATCCGTATGCTTTGTTTTGAGAGAATTCAGTTTCAAAGGACCTAAAATAACCAAGCGTTGCAGGCCTTCCAAACTCATTATTAAATGCAGCAGCTCCAATTGGGGCTTCAATCATTATTTCTAATGGAGAAGCAATCCTTGATGGCTTGTATTCTTCTTTTTCCCAACTTCTTAATAAATTTGGAATTCTAAGATTTGAAACGTTATAACCCATTAAGCCCACCTTAGGTTTAGCGCCTCTACCTGTGGCACCCTCATCTCTAATCTCACCACCAGAGCCCGTCGATGCTCCTGGATATGGGGAAATAGCTGTAGGATGATTATGTGTTTCAACCTTGATAGTTGAATTCAAATCGTCTTCTACAAATTCATAATTATTTGAATCGTTTAAATGCAGTCTTTCAGCTTTTGCACCTTTAACAATGGCTGCATTGTCTTTATATGCAGATATGATTCCATCAGGAGAGGATTTGCTGGTGTCTTTAATTAAATCAAATAATGTATCGTTCTTTTGCGATCCATCTAGATTCCATTTAGCATTAAATATTTTATGCCTGCAGTGTTCAGAATTTGCTTGTGCAAACATCATCAATTCTGCATCTGTTGGATTTCTTTTTTCTTTGGAGTAAAAATCATATAAGTAATCGATTTCATCATCACTCATAGCAAAACCAAAAGATTTATTTGCAAGTTCTAATTCTTGTTTTCCTTTATTAATTAAATCTATCTGATTTAAGGATCGTGGTTCATCTGCAACAAAAAGATTCTCAAATTCTTTGGTATCTAAATAAATTGACTGGGTCATTCGATCGAATAACATTGATGTATTTAAGCTCTGTTTATCAAACTCACAATCTATTTGAAATCCAAAAAGTCTTTCTACTCTCAAAATATTCTTGAGTCCTACATTGCTTATAATATCTTCAGTTTTTGATGACCAAGGCGAAATAGTTCCTAGTCTTGGGCCAACATAAAATGAGAATTTCTCTTCTTGTTCTGTTGCTGAAAGCACATCCTTAATAGCCTCTAAATTAAAGTCCTCAGAATCAGCAAGTATTAAATATATTTCATTGGAATGAATGTTGGCATCTAGATTGTTTAATTTATTAAATTCGCGTCTTATTTGTTCAAGTTTTGAGCTTGAAAAACTTTGCTTACCCTTAAATATAAAGCTTTTAGTCTTTGACACTTCTTTAAGTCTGAAATATTGTATATATGAATTATAAAGTCTTTATATATTAAATAATTAAAAATGGGGAATATCTTTAGATTTTTTTTGACTCCACTATTGGTAATAGTAATATCTGCCTGTGGCTTTGTTGAAGAAAAGCTTAGCTGCGAAGATATTCTTGAAAACACCTATTCACAATCTTCGTTAAATAATTTTGAAAAAAATAAATTTAAAGATTTATTATCGATGCGATATCCTGAATTTGATCTTATGTTCAAAGAGGCTTCTGAGGAAACTAATATAGAGAAAAACTTACTTGCAGCTATTTCATTTCAAGAATCTCAATGGGATCCAAGAGCTAAATCCAGTATGGGTGTTAGAGGCATGATGATGGTTACTCTTGAAACAGCAGCTTTAGTAGGAGTAGAAAAAAGATTAAATCCAGAACAAAATATTAAAGGTGGAGCTAAATATTTTGCAATGCTTTATGAAAAAAATAAGATAGGTCCAACTCAGGCTGATAAATTATCTACTACTCTAGCCAGCTACAATTTAGGTCCTACAAATATTATTAATATAGCAAATGAAATTAGCAATGATATCGAAAAAGTGTCATGGAATGAGATTAAAGATAAGTTAAAAGATATTGAAAGTTCTGAGTTTAATTTGACAGATAATGGTTCTTACACCAGAGGTCAGCAAGCAATAGATTATGTTAATAGAGTGCAGGACTATTACAGACTATTAAGTGCTCATTCGTGTATTGCACCTAAAGATCAATTAACTTTCTTTTAAGATAATTAATCTTATCTCTGCAAACTGCAGCTTTTTCAAATTCCATTTTTTTAGCTAAAGCAAACATTTCATCTTCTAATTTCTTAAGAGTTTCAGTTAAATTTTCTACAGTGTCATCTTTGATTTTAAATGAAACAATTTTTTCTATATCTTCTCTTTGCTTCTTGGTGTTACCTTTGATAACTCTTGCTCCTTCCATAATATCTTTTACTTTGGTAGAAATAGATTTAGGAGTGACATTATTTTTTTCATTATATTTTTCTTGAATGGATCTTCTTCTATCTGTTTCATCAATAGCTCTTTGCATTGATCCAGTAACCTTATCTGCATAAAGTATTGCTCTTCCTCTTAGGTTTCTTGCAGCTCTTCCAATAGTTTGAATTAAAGTTGTATCAGACCTAAGGAAACCTTCTTTATCAGCATCTAATATAGCCACCAAACTCACTTCAGGAATATCAAGCCCCTCTCTTAAAAGATTTATACCAACTAAGACATCAAATTTTCCAAGTCTTAAATCCCTTATTATTTCTACTCTTTCAACTGTATCAATATCTGA
>ERZ802822.1533-NODE-1533-length-13952-cov-8.658234_pt1 | contig 13952 bp, 9 predicted proteins | sample MGYA00345649_ERZ802822 | MGnify/ENA primary metagenome ERZ802822 (study PRJEB30503, sample SAMEA104212359) | marine metagenome | biome: Westerlies Biome; feature: [SRF] surface water layer (ENVO:00010504) within the epipelagic zone...; material: water...
GCTAAACTAAGTTAGCAACATAAAGTTGAACTTTATTAAATTAATTTAATTAAACATTATTTTGGAGCCAAAATCATTACCATTTGTCTACCTTCTAGCTTTGGCACAGTCTCAACCTTGCATAATTCTTCAGTATCTTCTTTAACTCTATCTAAAACTGTAGCCCCTAAAGTTTGATGTGCCATTTCACGCCCTCTAAATCTTAAGGTAATTTTTACTTTATCTCCGTTATCTATAAATTTTTTAACCTGTTTCATTTTAACAATAAAATCATTATTATCTATATTTGGTCTTAATTTAATTTCTTTAACTTCAATAATTTTTTGTTTTTTTCTGGCTTCATTTTTTCTTTTTTGAGCTTCATACTTGAATTTACCATAATCAAGGATTTTACAGACTGGTGGATCAACATTTGGTTGAATTTCAACAAGGTCTAAATTTAAGTTATCAGCCAAATTTAAAGCCTCAAGAATAGGTATTACACCCAATTGTTCTCCATCTGCTCCAATACAACGCACACTATCAGCTCTAATTGATTCATTTATTCTTGGACCATCCTGACTTGGTGGTGTGTTATTTAATCCAACTATATGAAAATCTCCTTAATTGTTTAAATTCAAAATACTATTACAACATTTTTTAAAAATTTGTTAATAAATTTCAAAAAATATAGTTAACAAAGCAACAATTCTTATTTTTTTACCTAAGCACCTAATTACTAAACTTTTATTTTTTTTCTCTTTTTTACCTCAAGTTTTGGGCCATAAAATTTTCTTTCACTAGGATTCAAATTGTAGCTAATAACTTTAGCTTCTATTGCTCCAAAATGTACTTTTTCAGATTTATCAAATGTAATATCAACATATACTGAATACTGTTTTTTAGTTGACCAAAACACAAATTGTTATAATGTTATTCATCTTTTCAATCAATATATTTATGAGTACAAGCAGAGAAAAACCTATGAGTATTCAATTACAGTTCGATAAAATCTTAAAAAAAGAGAGCAAGTAATATGATCACAATCACACTACTTAATGGTAACACCCTCGAATTCCCTACTGGAACAACGAGTCTGGAGGTTGCACAAAGTATTGCAAAATCCTTAGCCAAAGCCGCAATTGCCGTTGATCTTGATAACCAACTTCATGACCTGTCTTTTGCTGTAGAAAAAAATTGTAAGATGAATATCATTAAACGCGAAGATGATCGGGCTTTGGAACTGATCCGACACGATGCAGCGCATGTGATGGCCGAAGCGGTACAAGAACTATTCCCAGGAACACAAGTTACAATAGGACCGGCGATTGAAAACGGTTTTTATTATGATTTCTACCGTGAAGAGCCTTTTTCAGCTGAAGATCTACCTAAAATCGAAAAGAAAATGCGTCAGATCATTGAAAAAAACCAGCCCTTCACCCGTGAGATCTGGAACCGTACAGAGGCTATTGATTTTTTCAAAAACAAAGGCGAACACTTCAAGGTCGAACTCATAGAAGGTCTTCCCGAAGACGAAACGATCACAATTTATAAGCAAGGCAAATGGCTTGATTTATGCCGTGGGCCACATATGCCAAGCACTAACCATATCGGCACGGCTTTCAAACTGATGAAAGTTGCCGGCGCTTACTGGCGAGGTGATTCCACCAAGCCTATGCTCAGCCGTATTTATGGAACAGCTTGGCGTACTCAGGAAGAGCTCGATGCGCATTTACACCAGCTGGAAGAAGCAGAAAAGCGCGACCACCGTAAATTGGGCAAAGAAATGGAACTATTTCATTTTCAGGATGAAGCGCCAGGCCAGGTGTTTTGGCACCACAAAGGCTGGACAATCTATACAGAGCTTCTAGCCTATATGCGTCGTAAGGTCCACAATCATAACTACATCGAGGTAAATACACCACAAATGCTGGATTCCCGTTTCTGGCAAGCCTCAGGCCACTGGGAAAAATACCGTGAAAATATGTTCATTATCAATGACGACAGCCAAGGTAAAAAGGATAAAAACCCTTATGCTTTGAAACCGATGAGTTGCCCCGGTAATGCACAGCTTTATAATTACGGTGTAAAATCCTACCGTGACCTTCCTATCCGCATGGCGGAATTCGGAAGCGTGTTCCGGCAGGAAGCCTCCGGCGCGCGTCATGGCCTCATGCGTGTTCAAGCCTTCACGCAGGATGATGCACATATTTTCTGTTCAGATGAGCAGCTTGAGGATGAAGTCATTGCGATGTGCGATCTCATCAAAGAAGTCTATACTGATCTTGGCATGGCTAAAAACATCGTGATCAATTTCTCAACGCGCCCAGAAGAACGTATTGGATCGGATCAAGACTGGGATCGTGCTGAGGAAGCATTGCAAAAAGTACTGGAACGCATCGGTATGAAATGGGTGCTTAATGCTGGAGATGGAGCGTTTTATGCACCGAAGCTTGATTTTATTCTCACTGATGCAATTGGACGTGAGTGGCAATGCGGCACCATTCAAGTTGATATGAATATGCCAACCCGTCTTGAGATGAGCTATATAGGTGAGGATGGCCAACGCCATACACCCCACATGATCCACCGCGCTATTCTTGGCTCCGTTGAACGTTTTATCGGTGTTTTGATTGAACATTATGCTGGAAAATTACCACTTTGGCTTGCCCCAGTACAAGTTGTTGTCGCCACCATCACCGGGGACACTGAAGGCTATGCTTATAAAGTGAAAGATGCTCTAATAAAGGTTGGTATTCGAGCTGAACTAGATATACGCAATGAAAAAATTGGTTATAAAGTGCGGGAGCATTCCAGCAAAAAAGTGCCTGTTATCGCTGTATTGGGCAAAAAGGAAAGCTCAGAGAATAGCGTGGCCATACGTCGACTTGGTTCTCAGGGCAATGAAACTATGAGCATGAAAGATGCTATAGCTATAATTAAAGATGAAGCAACGCCACCTGTTTAAAACAAGGAAGCGACTATAATGAATCAAATTATAGTTATATTTATACCACTAACTGTCCGTCTTATATTCTGCAATACATTGTTTATATAGTGATAAAGTAAGTTTACACATTCTATCATGACTGAAATTTTTAGACACGAATTTTTTTGAATAGTCTCCCATTTTTTCTCTTTTATTTGCTTTCAAATTAAGAGCTAATGAAATATTTTCTGCTAAACTTTTAATTTTTAAAGGCTCAGCCAAAAATCCAGTTTTTCCATTAATTATTGTTTCTGAAGCACCTCCGTGATCAAAAGCAATTGGTATTTTACCTAAAGCTTGAGCTTCCAAAATAATTCTTCCAAATGGTTCAGGTGTTACAGAAGGCATAATAATAATATCACCTAATATCAATGAAGCTTGAATATCTCTAGAAGACTTAACTAATTTAACTTTAGTTTCTAAGTTAAGTTTAATAATGTTCTTTATTAATATATCTTGAAATTTTCGGCTTCCATCTTCTGCACCAATCAAGACACATTGATAATTTTGATCAACTTTTGACAGAGCTTTTATTAGTGAAATGTAACCTTTCCAAAATGCAGGACGTGCTGCCATAATTATGACTGGTACGTTGTCTTTTAAGTTTAAAAGCTTTGATTGAGCAATTATTCTAGCAGGTTTTATATTACTGGGATTAAATAGTTCTAAATCAACACCTCTATGAATAATTTTAATTTTTTGACTTACTTTAGGAAAAGATGTTTTTATACTATCTTCAATGTGCTTTGAAATTGCTATAATTGAATTCCCTTTAGTTAAAATACTATTGTAATATTTTTTTAGAAAATTAGTTTTTCTAAACCTCATATGAACAGATGTTATAACTGGTATATCCAATATCTCTCCAAGAGGAAGTGCAATCCAGGCAGGAGCTCGTGAACAAAGATGTATTAAGTCAACTTTTTCATCTTCAAGTATTACTTTTAGTTGACTACGAATTTTTGACCATTTAAGGGGATTTTTTGTCTGTACATCAAGTTCGTAATGAATACTACCATTTCTTTTTATTTGAGGCACCATATATCCCCCAGAAGATACGACAATAGATCTAAAATCATTATCAATTAAAGCTTTAGAAATTTCAACAACACCTCTTTCAACCCCTCCAGTATTTAATGCTGGTAAAATCTGAACGATAGTATATTTTTTTTTATTCATTCTAATTGACCTTTAATCGAATGGATCTTTAGTGACAAACTTTATTGATACTCCACATGGTAATACAATAGCATTCAACCAATTCATAGGAAAAAAGGTAGGAATAGTATTTCTAAGTGGTTTTAAATCTGACATGAAAGGTCAAAAAGCCCTTTATATTGAAAATTGGGCAAAAGATAATGACCATAGTTTTTTGAGATTTGATTACTCAGGCCATGGTGAATCATCTGGCAAAATAAATGAAAAATGTTTTTCAGATTGGTATATGGATGCTGAATTTTTAGTTAAAAAACTCACAAAAGGAAAACAAATCCTAATTGGATCATCAATGGGAGGTTGGGTAATGTTAATGTTAGCTAAAAACCTCCAAAAAAAAATATTTGGAATGATTGGATTAGCTCCTGCTCCCGATTTCCCAAAACTTTTAATTTGGGATAAAATGAACACCTATCAGAAGAAAAGTTTAATAAAGAATAGAAAGATAAATATAAAAAAAGAAGATGGATCAGAAAATACCTTTTCATACAAATTAATAAAAGATAGCCTTAAAAACCTGGTACTATCTGAAAATTTACACTTTGAAGGGCCTGTATATTTATATCATGGAATGGCTGATAACGATGTAAGTTATGAATTAAGTATAGAGATTACCAAAAAAATTATAGGTACCCAAAACGTTAATTTATTATTAGATAAAAAAGCTGGTCATAGATTGTCAGATGCTAAACAGTTAAAAAAAATAATTAATATAATTGAGAAAGTAAAAAACCAAGATTAATTAGGTGTCTATTAATTTATATTTTTCGTCAGGGTTTAATCCAACTATTTGATCTTTCAACAATGTTTTAAATGATGGTCTAGATTTAAGTTTAGAATACCACTCTCTAATGTTTTCATTTTTTTCAAAATTTAATAATCCAAGATAATCTAATACAGATAAATTGGCTGACGCTAAAAAATCTAAGTAAGTTAAACTATTTGTTACAAGATAATCTTGTTGTTTTAATAAATAATCTAAATAATTAATGTGAAAAGCTAAGTTTTGTAATGCCGCTCTAATATTAGAACTATTAGGAGTTATATTATCAACAACTCTTGAAAACACCTTTTCATAAACAATTGGATCCAGAACTTCTTTTTTAAATAAAGTGTCAAACCAATGGTATAGTCTGTATATTTCTGCCTTATCTTTGTAATTCTCACCTAATAAATTGGGTTTTAAATTCAAATCCTGAAAATATTCTAAACAAGCGTTTGCACCTATAATTGGGAAGCCTTCTTCATTAATAAGAACGGGCAAATGACCAGCTGGATTAATTTTTAAAAAATCCTTTTGTGGCTTCCAGTAATTTTCAAGCTGAACATTATATTTAATCTTGAACTCTTCTAATATTATCCTAATAAATCTAGAAGAGGGACATAGATAGTAATGATAAAGAGTAAACATATATTTTATTTATCTTAAAAGTAAGGTTTCAGAATAATTGTTTCATAAAATAAGACATTTTTCATAAACTAAAATTTATAAATCATAATGAGATGCTCATTCAAAAAGATTACTGATATTAGTTTGGTAAGTCAGATTTACCGATCAAAAACTCATCAATTGATCTTGCACATTGTCTGCCTTCTTTAATTGCCCATACTACTAAGGACTGACCACGCCTAGAATCTCCCGCAGCAAAAAATTTGTTAACAGATGTTTGATACTTAGTATCATTAGCTTCTAAATTTCCAACAGATGTTAATTTAACACCTAATTGTTTGATTAGACCTTCATGGATCGGATGCACAAAACCCATTGCAAGCAGAACAAGATCAGCTTCAAAAGAAAACTCAGAACCTTTTATTTCTGACATTTTCATTCTACCATCATCACTTTTTATCCACTCTACTTTTACACAATTAAGCTTAGATACTTCGCCATCTTTACCTTCAAATGACTTAGTCAAAACTGACCAGTTTCTTTCACAACCTTCCTGATGAGAAGTGGAAGTTCTCATTTTCATTGGCCAATTTGGCCATGTTAGAGCTTTATCTTCTTTTTCTGGAGGTTGATCAAGCAATTCAAGTTGTGTAACAGATTTAGCTCCTTGACGGTTTGATGTTCCAACGCAGTCGGATCCGGTATCACCACCTCCAATAACAAGAACGTTTTTACCTTTAGCTGATATTTCAATCTCAGAATTTATAGTTTTACCTGAGACTCGATCATTTTGCTGTGAAAGAAACTCCATAGCAAAGTAAACGCCCTTTAATTCTCTTCCTTCAACAGGAAGATCCCTTGGGTGTTCAGAACCTCCACAAAAGGCAATTGCTTGAAATTCATTATTTAACTCTTCCATGCTTACATTTTTGCCAACATGACTATTAACTCTAAATTCAACACCTTCAAGTTTCATTTGGGACATTCTTCGATCAATAAGTGTTTTTTCCATTTTAAAATCGGGTATACCTATTCTAAGCAATCCCCCTATTCTTTCGTTTTTTTCAAAAACTACTACAGAATGTCCTGCTCTAGCTAATTGCTGAGCACAGGCTAGTCCTGATGGCCCAGAGCCTATGACTGCAACTTTTTTATCAGATTTTTTTGAAGATATTTGTGGCTTTATCCAACCTTCTTCCCATCCCCTATCTACAACAGAACATTCGATTGTTTTAATAGCTACTGGGTTATCGGTAATGTTTAATGTACATGAAGCTTCGCAAGGTGCAGGACAAATCCTTCCAGTGAATTCAGGAAAATTGTTAGTGGAATGCAGTAAGTCTAAAGCTTCTTTCCACCTGTTATTATAAACCATATCATTCCAGTCAGGTATCAAGTTGTTAACCGGGCATCCTTGATGACAATATGGTATTCCACAATCCATACACCTTGCGCCTTGTTTAGAAACTTCTTTGGGATCTAATGGTATTAAAAATTCTTTAAAGTGTTTTATTCTGTCTTCAGCTGGCTCATAACTTCTTTCGACACGGTCTAATTCCATAAATCCAGTAGTTTTACCCATTATTTATTCTCCAGCAATTTTAATTGGTAGATCTTTATTTATTAATAATCGTTGTTTTCTTTCATTAAGCGCTCTTTTAAACTCATAGGGAGTGATTTTTAAGAATAACGGCAAATATTTATCCCAATTATCAATTATTAACTTAGCTTTTGGACTTTTAGTATATTTAAAATGTCTATTAATAATTAATTTTAAACGAGAGACGTCAAAGTCAAGAAGATCAGTTTGAATTTCCTTTGTAGTGTGTTTCTCAGAATTTTTAAAGTCAGATAGTTTTTCTAACTCAACCATTGATTTGTTACAATGTGATTCGAATACGTTGTCTTCATCAAGTACATAGGCTATTCCACCAGACATTCCTGCGGCAAAGTTTCTACCTGTTTTACCTAATATAACAACTACACCACCAGTCATGTATTCACAACCATGATCGCCACAACCTTCGACAACTGCAGTAGCACCAGAATTTCTTACAGCAAAACGTTCGCCAACCACACCATTTAAATAACATTCGCCTGCAATCGCACCATACAAAAGAGTATTTCCAGCTATAATATTATCTTCTGGTGATATTTTGCTTTTTCGATGGGGAAATACAGAAATAATTCCTCCAGATAAACCTTTTCCAACATAATCATTTGCATCACCTTCAAGATTAAAAGAAATACCCTTAGCTAACCAAGCACCAAAACTCTGCCCAGAACTACCTTCAAAATCTATTTTTATCGTATCTTTTGGCAGACCATTATGACCATATTTTTTAGCTATTACTCCAGATAACATTGCACCAACTGTTCTATTAGTATTAACTATTTTGGATTTGAAGCTTATCTTCTTTTTATTTAGAATTGATTGCTTACATTTCTTAATTAGTAAATTATCAAGAGCTTTTTCTAGTCCGTGATCTTGATTTCTAGAATTAAAGAATTCTTCATTATTTTCTTTTTCAAGAGGTACTATTAGCTTATTCAAGTTCAGACCGTGAGCTTTCCAATGTTGCTCGGCACCACCAAAATCAAGTAGGTTTCTTCTTCCTATTAGATCATTAAATTTGGATATACCTAGTCCTGCCATTATTTCTCTTACTTCGTTGGCTATAAATACAAAAAAATTAACTACATGATCCGGTTGACCAGTAAAATTCTTTATTAATTCGGGGTCTTGAGTTGCGACACCAACCGGACACGTATTTAGATGACATTTTCTCATCATAATACATCCCTCTGAAATTAACGCAGCAGTTGCAAAACCAAATTCATCTGCACCAAGTATTGCCCCTATTACAACATCTCTGCCAGTTCTAAGACCTCCATCAACTTGAACAGCTATTCTCTCTCTTAGACCATTCATAACTAAAGTTTGATGTGTTTCAGCTAAACCAGTTTCCCAAGGGCCACCTGCATTTAACAAAGACGTGATTGGGCTAGCCCCAGTACCACCATCATTACCCGAAATAGTTACATGGTCAGCATAAGCTTTACTTACACCCGCTGCGACAGTACCAACGCCTATTTCAGATACTAACTTTACTGAAACTCTTGCCTTTGGATTTACGTTTTTTAAATCATGGATAAGTTGAGCTAAGTCTTCAATTGAATAAATATCATGATGTGGTGGTGGAGATATAAGACCAACACCTGGTGTCGAATGTCTTATTTTAGCAATAAAATCATTTACTTTACCTCCCGGTAGTTGACCTCCTCCAGCTGGCTTTGCTCCTTGTGCCATTTTGATTTGAATGTCAGTTGCATTAGATAAATATTCAGTTGTTACCCCAAATCTCCCAGAGGCTACCTGTTTAATCCTAGAGTTCATAGAGTCACCATTGGGTAGAGGTTTAAACCTTGATGTTTCTTCACCTCCTTCGCCCGTGTTTGACCTTCCTCCAAGTCTGTTCATGGCTATAGCTAAAGTGGTATGAGCTACAGTTGATATTGAACCTAATGACATTGCTCCAGTAGCAAATCTTTTAACTATTTCTGATACCGGCTCAACGTCTTCAATATTAATTGGTTTAGTTTTTTTGGAAAAATCAAAAAGACCTCTAAGGTTTTTTAATTTAATTGAGTGATCATTAATTTTTTTTGAGTATTTTTTAAAAGTATTATAATTTGCACTTCTAACTGCATGTTGAAGTGTACCAATGGTTTCTGGATTCCAGACATGTTCTTCCCCCCTAATTCTGAAACTTAAGTCTCCACCAACATCTAGATCATTTAATAGAAGAGGAGAATTACCAAAAGCTAATTCATGCCTATTTTCTGTCTCTTTTTGAATTTCCTCAAGATCAATTCCTTCAACCTTTGATGATGTACCACAGAAATATTTATCAACTAATTTTGAAGATAAACCAACCGCATCAAAAATTTGTGCACCTGAATATGATTGATATGTTGAAATGCCCATTTTAGACATTACTTTCAACATACCTTTTGTTACGGATTTGATATATTTATCATAGGCTTCTTCTTCGCTGATTTCTTCAGGAAGTTCTCTAATAATTTTTGATAAAGTATAAAAAGCTAGGTACGGATTAATTGCCTCAGCACCATAACCAGCTAAGAGGCATAAATCATGAACTCTTCTAGCTTCCCCAGTCTCAACTACCAGACCAACTTTGGTTCTTAACCCTTTTTTAATTAGGTGATGGTGAACGGCACTAGTAGCGAGAAGAGCAGGTATAGCTATTTGTTCATTATTAACATCTCTATCGGATAATATTATAATATTACATGTTTTTTTAGTTATTAAATCTTCGATACTGGTACAGATTGTTTTAAGTAATTCATCAAATTTTAATTTTGAATTATTTTTTTTATCATAACAAATACTTATGGTCTGGGCCTTCAATGCTCCAGATGTATGGTTTTCAATTCTTTTTATTTTTTCTATATCATTATTAGATAGAATGGGTTGACTAACTTCTAATAGTTTCTGTTTTCCACCTGATTTAGGATCAAGTAAGTTTGGTCTAGGGCCAATGAAACTCATTAATGACATTACTAATTCTTCACGAATTGGGTCAATGGGTGGATTAGTAACCTGAGCAAAAGTCTGGAAAAAATAATCATATAACATTCGATTTTTATCAGACAATGCAGCTAGAGGTATGTCGCGTCCCATAGATCCAATTGGATCTTGGCCATCTATAATCATAGGTTCTAGAAAAAACTTTAAATCTTCCTTGTTATAGCCAAATGCCTGTTGCAAATCTAATAAAAGACTATCTTCAGGAGGAACTTTGTTAGTCTCATATGTAATAGCTGACAAACTGACTTTAGAATTTTTGATCCAATTTTCATATGGATGAATATTAACAATATCATTTTTAAGTTCTTCATCTGAAATAATTCTTTTTTGATTCAGGTCAACAAGCAACATTTTACCTGGCTGAAGTCGCCATTTTTTTACAATCTTATGTTCCGGAATATTATGTATGACACCTACTTCAGATGACATTATAACTAAATCATCATCAGTAATAACATATCTCGCCGGTCTAAGACCATTTCTATCTAAAGTAGCTGCTATCTGAATACCATCCGTAAAAGCCATTGCAGCTGGACCGTCCCAGGGTTCCATTAGAGCTGAATAATATTCATAAAAGGATTTTCTTTTTGGATCCATTAAAAGGTTATTTTTCCAAGCTTCTGGTATCATTAACATCATAGCTTCTGGAAGAGAATATCCACCCATAACTAGAAGCTCTAATGCGTTATCAAAAGTTGCTGAATCAGAAGGCGATTTTTCTATAATTGGCCATATCTTTTTTAAATCATCTTTCAACACTTCAGATGACATACTAAATCTTCTAGCATTCATCCAATTGGTATTACCTTTAACTGTATTTATTTCACCATTGTGGCATAGATACCTAAAAGGTTGAGCAAGCCTCCATGATGGAAAAGTATTAGTTGAAAATCTTTGATGAAATAACGCAATTGCCGTTTTAAAATTTTTCTTTTGAAAATCAATGTAAAATTTCGATAAATTAGGTGCTAAGACCATTCCTTTAAAAATGATTGTCCTCGTTGAAAGAGAGACAATATAAAAATCGTCCCAATCCACAACTTTGTTATTATTAATGTTCTCTAAAATTGATAAACTCTGTTTTCTAATTACATAAAGTTTTCTTTGAAATTGACTTTCAGAAAGGTTTTCTTTTCCAATTTTAACAAAAAATTGTTTGATTAAAGGTGCGTTATCTTTAACCGTATTTCCTAAAACTTTTTTATCAACGGGAACGTCTCTCCATCCAATTAATTCTTGCCCTTCATTTATAATGGCTTTTTCAATCGCTTTAATCCCTAAGTAGGCCCTTTTAACATTAGAGGGTAGAAACACCATCCCAACGCCATAGCTTCCAATTTCTGGCAATTGAATTTCTGAATTAATAAACTCTTCTCTAAAAAACTCATCAGGTATTTGTATAAGTATACCGGCGCCATCTCCTGCAAGAGGATCTGCACCAACAGCGCCTCTGTGATCAAGATTGTGAACAATCTCTAAAGCTTGATGAACGATTTCGTGTTTAGGTTCGTTATTTATATTAGCTAAAAAACCAAAACCACAATTTTCGTGTTCATTGTTCGGGTCATATAGTCCATATTCTTTTGGAAATCCCATTTTGCTATATTTATTTACAGACATTTACAAACCTTCAATGAGTTGCTTATTTAAGACCCGGAGTGAAACTAATAAAAATTAGGTTCTTGTGAGGGAATAGGAACATAATTAATTTAATTGTAATTGTAAAACATTTCATTATATGTCAGATATGCATAAATTGCATTTCAAAAATGATTAACAAATTAATTAATTGTTTCTGCTTCTTTTGTCATGAAATCTTTAAAAGCTTTTATTCTAGAGTCATTTCTTAATTCATAATTAAAGCACAATGATATTGACATTTTTGGTCCATCTAGTTGTGATAAAATTTCAGTAAGTTCAATCATTTCAAATTCCATCCAATCAGGTAATGAAGCAATTCCCATACCTACTTCAGTAGCTTTTGCAATTCCGTAAATACTTGAAACCTCTAAAATCGGTTTTCTAGGCCGTTTATTTTCTTTGCCGATTGTCAACAACCAATTTAATCTATGCCTATCAATTGGTGGTTGAGCATCTTCACCATAAGAAATAATTTTGTGTTCATCTAAATCTCTACTAGTTTTAGGGTATCCATTTTTCGAAATATATTCTTTTGATGCAAATATCTTATATTTACAATCCGCCAACTTAATTTGGACATCATCTTGAGATACGCTTGGCGTCATCCTAACTTCTATATCTGAGTTAAAATTTGTAACCCTTGGCTCCGAGTCCCTAAGACTAAGTGTCACAGTTATTTCAGGGTATAAAGATTTAAATTTAGACATCCTCGGCGCTACCCAAAGAGCTCCAAAGGCATTTGTTGCAGTAACATTTAATCTTCCAGAGGGAACATCCATATCTTCAAGCAATTGGTTATGTGTTTTGCTTATATCAGATGCTAAAACTTGAACAGAAGAAGACAACCTCATTCCTGCTTTTGTTAATGAAATACCATCAGAATTTCTAAGGAAAAGTTTAATTCCTAATTCATTTTCAAGCGCCTTCATTTGTCGACTTAAAGCAGATTGACTAATATGTAAGATATAAGATGCTTCGGTAATATTTCTTGTTTGAGCAACAATATTAAATAATCTTAATCTATCCCATTTCATTGCGTTGACCTTTAATGACAAGAAAATTAAATTAGCATTATTTAATATACATCTAATAAATATCTTTTTTCTTTTTTTAAATTTTTAATATATTCCAAGCTTTTGATTTCGTTACAATCAAGTTGATCTTTTATTATTCTTTTTAACATATTTTCTACATCTTTTGCCATTTTTAATGCGTCACCACAAACATATAAAGTAGCACCGTGTTCTAGCCATTGAAAAATTTCTGCTCTTGATTCATACATTTTATCTTGTACATATATTTTTTTTGATTGGTCTCTAGAAAATGCTAAATCTAATTTTTGCAAAACCTTATTTTTTTTAAAATTTAAAATTTCATTTTTATAAATAAAATCGTTCATTCTAGTTTGAGCACCAAAGAAAAGCCAATTTTTTCCTGAACTTCTTAAAAATTTTCTTTCTTGAAGAAAAGATATAAAAGGGGCAAGACCTGTGCCTGGACCAATCATTATTACAGCTTTTTCTTGATTTTTGGGTAATTTAAAAATTCTATTAGGTATTAAGAAAACTTTTATTTTAGTACCCTTAAAACATTTATCAGCCAGAAAGGTTGAACAAACACCATGGTAATCTCTTAAATTATTTTTCCATCTTTGTGTTGATACAGTAAGATGAACTTTTTTTGGGTATGCATTATAGCTTGATGTAATTGAATAAGCCCGGTGCTGAAGTGGTTTCAATAGGGTTAAAAATAAATTAAGGTCTATTTTTAAATTTTTATCTAGATTAATAAAGTCTAAAACATCTTTTCCATATTTAAATTCATTTAATAAGTTTTTATTATCACTTTTTACAGCCTTGTTAAGATCATTATGTTTAATATTTTCATTTATAAAATATATTAATCTATTTGTCGGAGTTAATATCTCATAATGTGATATGAGAAGTTCAAATAAAGAAGAATTTTTGCCATCTGGAATCATTGAAGAATTTACATCTAGTCTATCTATAATAGCTAGGACAAGATTATGATCATTTGTTGGAATTACTGCTAAACTATCTCCTGGTTCATAGTATATTCCGCTATCTCCTAGAGAAATCTCATAATGCATAATTTCTTTGTTAGAA
>ERZ802822.1535-NODE-1535-length-13936-cov-6.332131_pt1 | contig 13936 bp, 12 predicted proteins | sample MGYA00345649_ERZ802822 | MGnify/ENA primary metagenome ERZ802822 (study PRJEB30503, sample SAMEA104212359) | marine metagenome | biome: Westerlies Biome; feature: [SRF] surface water layer (ENVO:00010504) within the epipelagic zone...; material: water...
TTCACAGGTGCAGATTCGCTTCGAAGCCGGTGATGAGATTCGAATTCAAAAATACCACCATTCACTGAAATTGTTGTCGCCCTCAGGCCACAGCTTTTACGAAGCCTGTCGTTCCAAATTGGATTGGGCCAGCCGCTTGGGTGGGCAGAAGCTGCGTTAGCGACTCTCGCGCCATAAACGATTCCGAGTTAGATCACTGGGTTGATCGATGTCCTGCACAATCCCGCCATCGCTTACCAGCACGTCTTCGATCTGGTGAGAGTTAGAGCGAAGTAGATCCCTTGCGCCAGCATCGCCCTGAGCCATGGCGACTTCGCTAAACACCGCTTGATGAAAACCAATAGGATGGCCATGAGGCGCTTCGTTTAGAGTCGAGTCGTCTCTCGACGGCTGCATTCTTGGACGTATGATCGTCTTATCGGTGAGCGCTGCATGTTGCTTCAGTATCTTGAGGGTAGCCTCCTGTACAAAGGGCATGTCCAGCAAACCAACAAAGGCCCACTGCCATTGCAGATCCTTGAAGCCAGCGGCTAACGAATGCCCCATGCCCAAGTGTGCTTTATCGGTTTTGATGAGGTTGGCGTAGGGGGCAGCAAGCTTGGCCAGAGCAGCATCTTCTTCACGCACGACGAGGCGCAGCTCATCGAAGACGTTTGCATAAAGCGCGAGTGTGGTCTCGGCAACTGTCGAGCTGCCCAGAGGCGCAAGACGTTTGTCGCTACCGAAGCGACGAGCAAAACCCGCGCCGAGAAGCACCGCGCCAATCCTCGGGTTAGATTTGCTCAAGGTGCAGCTGCCGAATATTAGGCCAGGGCTTAGGCAAAAGCTTAGGCAAGGACGGCGATATGCTCTTGGACTGCCACGGCGCGAGATTTTCGTACTGCTGTAATCTCCGCCAAAATCGCGATGGCGATCTCTGGCGGTGTTTTGCTGCCAATGGGCAGGCCAATGGGCGCGTGCAGACGGCCGATGTCGCAGGCTTTGATGTCCAGAGCCAAGAGGCGCTCGCGACGGTTGGCCGAGGTTCGAGATGAGCCCATGGCGCCGATATAAAACGCATCGCTCTCAAGCGCCTCCATCAGGCCCATGTCGTCGATGCGCGGGTCGTGTGTCAAAGCGACAATGGCCGTTGCAGGGTCGTTAGCATAGGTGCGCACAGCGTCATCGGGCATATCGGCGACCTTGGCCACCCCGTCAACGCTGAACTGTGCCAACAAATCTGCGCGCGGGTCACAGACGGTGATTTCATAGTCCAGGCTCAACGCCATCTGCGCTAGATAGGCACTCACCATGCCGGCGCCGATAATGAAGAGTTGATGCGCCGGACCATAGGTGTGCTCGAGTACTTGGGCTGCGCCATCCCATTGCAGGGGGGCAAAATCGCAATCGGTAACAATTGAGGTTGAATTTTGTTGTAGATCAACCATGCGTCTCGCACATTGCCGCTGAGCCAATGACTGAGTCAGTGCAGTGAAGTGCGCGCAAGTTGCCTGGTCTGGACGAAGTGGCTCCACCACAATATAAAGATGCCCGCCACAGGGCAGTCCGAGCTTCTCGGTTTCTTCTGCGGTGATACCGTATTGAAAAAACTGCGCGCCTTGGGCGGCGAGTTCGCCTGCGGTGAGCTTGTCGAGCAGGTCGTCCTCCACGCATCCCCCAGATAGGGAGCCAACGACGACGCCATCGTGATTGCAGGTCAGCAGCGAGCCAATGGGCCTTGGCGAGGAACCCCAGGTTTGCACAACGGTGGCCAGCCAGCATGCTTGACCATCGGCCAGCCACGTGTTGACTTGATCAAGTACCTCTTTGTCCACCGCTTGAAGCATGTTCGGCTTCCATCACCTAGGAGAAGCGCAAACCCTAGCGCGTTGCGTCATGGCCTGCCAGCGCAGCATTGCGCGCCTTATGAGCCCAATCCTGTCCAGCAAATCAGTTCAGCAACTCAGTCCATCAAACTGATCCCAACGAATGCCGACTGTTGTGAACTACGACACTTCAGGGTGAGGGGCGCAGGGCTACTATGCATGACGATTAAATCAAGTGAGCGAAATTTATGGACGCGAGATCAGTCGGCCTACGGTTGGTGGAACTGGCCCGGGCAAATCAGGATGCGACAGCGGTCGAGGAACTTTACGACGAGAACATCGTCAGCATTGAAATCATGAGTGACCCGGAGGCAGAACCTCATATAGGCGAAGGCATTCAGACCATCTACGAAAAACATGCTTGGTGGGAGAGTGTCGCGACGGTGCACAACATCGATATTGAGGGGCCCTTTGCCGGCAATGGCGATGATCATTTTGTGGTGCGTTTTCAAATGGACGTCACCATGGAAGGTCAGCGCAGCCAAATGACCGAAGTGGGTCTGTACACGGTAGCCAAGGGCAAAATTATCAAGGAAGTCTATTTAGACTTGGTGTCGCAGTGATGGTGCGTTGGCTTAACGATTGGATGTGGGTCTGCAAACAGGGTTAGTCCGTTAACCGCAGGCTGCGGGGCAATGAACGGGTGTAGTAAGCTTTGTTTTTTGTCTTCCGGAACCCAGCATGTCAAAGCAAAAGCAGCCAGATCAGGATCAAACAGCAACAGAGGACGCGCCCAAGGCGATTTATTTAGCGGACTATCAGCCGCCGGGTTACACCACCCAGCAAACTGGGCTGCACTTTGATATCCGCGACGGTCAGACCACGGTGACAGCAACCTTGCAGGTGGCTCGTCAAGACGCCGCCGCAAGCCAAATGGAATTGCTTGGCGAGGAGCTAACGCTTGTGTCTGTGGAGCTGGATGGACGAGCACTGTCCAGTAACGAATACGCACTCAGCGATCACTCGCTGACGCTGTTCAATCTAGACGAAGGGCATGAGATTCGCATCGTCACGCAGATCTGCCCTGAAGAGAATACGGCCCTCGAAGGGTTGTATCGCTCCAGCAGCATGTATTGCACCCAATGCGAGGCGGAAGGCTTTCGCAAGATCACCTACTACCAAGATCGGCCCGACGTGCTGTCTAGGTTTAAAACCACCATCGTTGCCGATGCCCAGCGTTATCCGAATTTGCTCTCCAACGGCAACTTAGTCCATGAGGCTGCGCTGCCTGACGGTCGACGCGAGGTCACATGGGAAGACCCATTCCCGAAACCGAGCTATCTGTTTGCCTTGGTAGCGGGTGATCTGGCCTTGCTAGAGGACACCTTCACCACCATGAGTGGCCGGCAGGTAAAACTGCAGATTTTCTCTGAGGCCCACAATATTGCGCAGTGCGACTACGCCATGGATGTGCTGAAGCGCTCGATGCGATGGGATGAAAAGCGCTTTGGCCGTGAGTACGACCTGGACATCTATATGATTGTCGCCGTCGAAGACTTCAACATGGGTGCCATGGAAAACAAGGGCCTCAATGTTTTTAACACTTCCTGCGTGTTGGCGTCGCCCGACACGGCAACAGACGAGGCCTATCAACGGGTAGAGGCCGTGGTCGCCCATGAATACTTCCACAATTGGTCGGGCAATCGCGTGACTTGCCGAGACTGGTTCCAGCTTAGCCTGAAAGAAGGTTTCACCGTGTTCCGCGACGCCGAGTTCAGCAGCGACATGAACTCGCGATCGGTCAAACGCATCGAAGACGTCGGGTTTCTGCGTTCAATACAATTTGCTGAAGATGCTGGGCCACTGGCGCATCCCGTACGCCCCAGCAGCTATATGGAAATCTCTAACTTCTACACCACGACAATCTACGAGAAGGGCGCCGAAGTCGTGCGCATGTACCACACCTTGCTGGGTGAGGATGCGTTCCGACAGGGCACAGATTTGTACTTTGATCGCCACGATGGAACCGCTGCAACCACCGATGATTTTGCCGATGCCATGGCCCAGGCGGGCCAGATCGATTTAGCCCAATTCAAACGTTGGTATGAGCAGCCGGGCACACCCAAGGTACAGGTCGCCGAGTCCTACGCCGACGGCAGGCTTACGCTGAACATTACGCAAGCGCCGGCTGACTTACCCAATGCACAGCAGCAGCAACCGTTTCACATGCCTCTCGCCATGGGATTTTTGGCGCCGGACGGCGCCAGCCTTGCCTTGTCTGTCACCGACATCGAAAGTGCCGCCACCACGTCGCTGCGCGACGATGGTCAAACCTTGCTGCTCGGAGCGAAAGAGAGCACGACCGAGTTAACCATCAGTAATCTGCACGCCAAGCCAGTGGTCAGCTTTCTGCGTGGCTTTTCCGCGCCGGTCAAGGTCAGTCACCAGCGCGACGCCGAAGAGTTGGCGTTTTTGGTTCAGCACGACACCGACGGGTTTGTCCGTTGGGATGCCATGCAGACCCTGTGGATGTCCCTCTTGGATGCGAGCGCTGTGACAACGGTTGATCCTGTAACGGTGCTGGGAGGGCTGGCTAAGGGCGCACTAGAGTTAGCTACGCCTGAGCAACAGCTTTTGGCTGCCACCATGCTCACCGTTCCTAACGAAAACTATCTGTTCGAACAATTGCGCGGTTTCGATGTAGATGCCCTATTGGATGCCCGTGATGGAGCGATTAAGAACGCCGCTACCTCCCATGCCGATACCTGGGCCGAATTAGTTGAGCGGCACACAGCAAGTGAACCGTACAAGGCGGACGCCGAAGGCATGGCCCGACGCGCCTTGGGCAATGTTGCCTTCTCATACCTGGCCAGAACCTTGGAGGGGCTAGCCCTCGAGGAACTATTGCAAGCGCGATACGCCAAGGCAGACAATTTGACCGACCGTCGCACGGTACTGGGCATTGCCTGCCGCCATGAAGGGGTCAGCAACACCTATCGACGTAGTTTGCTGCAAGATTTTTATACCGCTTGGAAGGACTACGCCTTAGTCATCGATCTGTGGTTCAACCTGCAGGCGCAAAGCCCGTTGATCAACATTGATGGGCTCAGAGCCTTAGAGGCACATCCAGACTTCGACATGAAAAATCCAAATCGGGTGCGCTCGGTCTATGCCGCCTTCGGCATGCTGAACAATCGTAAGTTTCACGCGATAGACGGCTCAGGCTACAAGTTTCTCGGCGAAGCCATCATGAAACTCGATGCCCTTAACCCCCAAGTGGCGGCGCGGATGACGACCCCCCTCACTCGAATGGGGCGCTATGACAGCGCGCGTCAGCAACTGATGCGCAAGGAGCTAAATACCCTGTCTGAAAGTCCCGCGCTGTCGAAGGATCTATACGAAATCGTCATTAAGAGCCTAGCTTAAGAGATAAGTCGTGCGCCCACGAAGGCGGATCTAGCCGGAGTACAACGGCGGTAACAGCGGGTTTTTTGATTTTGCCGCAGTCTTTTGCGTTTGAGCAAAGTGCTTCAACGCTCGAGCCAAGTTGCCACGCTGCTCGTCGGTCAAGGTTCCATTGCCGTAGCAAGTCGCGTCTAACGCCGCAACGAGATCGTGCGCGGTCGCGCTGCTGCGGCGAAAAGCCTCAAGCGCAGGGCCAGTAGGCATGGCTGTGATCGCACAAAGATATAGGCCCAGTTGCTGGCGCAGGACGCTAGGTGGCGCGTTTTTCGCTGCTGCCGTCAACGCATTCAATGACGGCGCGCGTTGACTGACGTGCTCGCTAGCTTGTGCAGTCATTGGCGAAGATTGCTCAGGCATGTGACTGCGGCCCGACCGCCGACGCCACAGGGCGGCAATAACGGCCAGTACGAAGAGTGCGATCAGTCCTCGCCATAGCGTGAGGCTGTGGGTGTCGGTTCTGATGGTCCCGCCAAGTTGTGCTGCTTCGACGGGTTCGGTGCTCTGCGTCGCTGGCGTGCTCGGCTGTATGGTCGCGATGGCATCGCCAACGACGATCAGCGCTCGATCATCCAGCGACGTCGTTATCAGTGATTCGGTGTCGGTGTTCCACCAAGTAATGTCTGTCCCTGGCAGGCCAAGTGCGCCGGGCACGATTGGCACAATGTCGAGCGTTTCGACACGCGATCCCACTAAGTTATCGCCGACGGCGTTATCGCTGATCTGCGTGGGTTGGGGATAGGATTTGAACTGAGTGTCAGGCAAGGCCAATTTTATCGGCGGCAGGCTGGCGCCAGAGTTGCCGATGACGCGAATGTCTATGGTGCGCTGTAGCGTGTCGCCTACACCAAAGTCTTTGATCAGCGAAGGCTCGAAACGTTGGGTGGCGGTAAGGGCTATGGCGGGCAGCCAGGGCTTGTCCACGGGATATTCCGGCGGTATTGGCTTGACCGTAATACGCTTTTGTTCTGTGCTGACGCGAACAGTCTTGCGCGAGGTAGAGATCCCATCGAGCACCCGGACACTGGCGGTGACGCTGTCACTGGGGATCGTAAGTAGGCCACTCTGGGCCGGAAAAATGGCATAGCGCTGCTCAAAACTGCCATAGGATTGGCCGTTGCGCTGCACGACCGACGATCTACCTTCGCCCAACTCGATGACCTGCGCACCCGGCAATTCAGGTTTTTCCAGTTGGCCGCCGAAAAGCTGCACGCCATCGGCGTAGACAAGTCTCCGGGTCAGCAGCAGTTGGCTTTGTACGTATATGGACTCGCTGGACAATTCCAGTTCATAAAAAACGAGGCTGGCGACCTTTTGCCGCATCTGCGCGCTGAGCTGGCGTACCGACAGACGCAGGGTGTCGGTTTGTTGCTGACCAATGCGTATGGGCGGAATCAGCAGCTCGCCAGTGCGCTTAGGCTGCAGAGTGATCTGGTAATCGACCCAGCTTTGCGCGCGCCCATTAACAAAGCGGTATTGGCTGCTGGTATTGACGCCCAGCACATGAAAGTCAGGTTCTAAAGCAGATAGATCTGGCGTTTCGCTCTGCCGCGTGCCCAGGTCTCGCACCACCAACTGCACAGAATCGAGCTCTTCGATCACATTACTCGACAACGCCGCGCGCAGCTCGGCATTCACGGCAGAGCACCAAAGCACCGCGCAGGTGGCAACGCATAGAATCAGGCTTAACTTAGTCAGCCTGCGGGTGCTGCTGGTAACGCCTGTCATCTCGTTAAGTCCTACCACACCTGATCGTCTTCGCGGTTGCTGTAGTCGCCGTTGCGCAGCCGTTGTTTGGTTTCATGCTGGAATTTGCGCCGCAGCAGGCCGCCGGGGTCATCGGGCACACGTCGCAGCCATTGCTCTAGAGCCTCTTGTCTCTCATCTCGCTCGGCAGGGTTTTCTTGGCTCTGGGTTTCTTGAGCATTTTGCGCTTCAACTTGATCCGCAGATTCTTCCGGCCGTTGCTGAGGCTCCTGCGGGTCGCCGTCTTCTTGGCTTTGCTGGTTTTCCTGCGACTCCTGCGATGCCTGTGACTCGGGGCTTTGGGACTGTTGATTTTGTTGCTGCTGCTGGTCTTGTTGTTCTTGCTCGGCCTGTTCTTGTTGCTGCTGCTGCTCAAGCAGTTTCTCTAGCAAGGCCTTGTTGAAGGCGGCGTCTTCTTGGTTTGGATTGGCCGCCAGCACGCGATCATATTGGTTAATGGCGTCCTCATAGCGTCTAAGGCGGGCAAGCGCATTGCCCTGATTGTAGAGGCCAGTGAGCGATGGATCCTCAGCGAAGTCACCGGCGGCGCCGCCAAAGTCACCGCTGCGATAGCGGGCAGAACCGCGCCACTGCTGGTCGGCAAACAGTTGCGCCGCCACAGCGGGGTCGCCGTCGGCCATGGCATCGTAAGCTTGCTGGTCGCGTCGCTGCCACAGGCTTTGCCAAAGCGAAGCGTAGGGGCTGCCAACTTGCTCAGCGGCTTCCCCGACTTGAGTGGCTGAACTGCTCGGTGGATTCGCTTGGGCCAACACCGGCTCTGGCAGCATCACGGCGAGCAAGAGCGCTGCGAACAGTCCACGCTGAAACGATGCCAACATCAGCAGCGCCAATGGGATACAAAGCCAAAAACCCATATCCGCCCAAATGTCGAATTCGCGATCCACCTCAATCGAGGCATCTTCGGTGGGTAGCCGAGTATTCAGCGCGATTTCAAGGTCTCGATTGCCAATGGTCATTGCGCTATAGCGCCCATAGCTTTGTTGGGCAGCTTGAATGAGTGTTGATTCCTCCAGACCCGGACGAATTTCGCGCCCGAGGTCATCGGTTAAATAGCGCGCTGGTTCATCTCGGCGATTGATGGGTATGGGAGCGCCACCGCGCGTACCCACACCGATAATGGAAATAGGAAAGGCTGCATCGCGAAAATCGCTGATCTCACTGGCGCGTTTGATGCCGTCGGTAATGAGCAGTATGCGGCCTTCAAGTAGACCTGCATTGCGGAACAGTTCTTGTGCAAGCTCAAGACCGGTAGCGGGGCGACTGCCCAGCACAGGCATCATGGCTGGCGATAACGCACTCAGCAGGTTTTCGATAGTCGGCGCATCGTCGGTGATGGGCACGACGGCATGACCGTCACCGGCATAGGCCACCAAACCCGTGGAACCTTCCTGTCGCAGGCGCAGCGTGTCGACAATTTTCTGCCGGGCCTTGGCAAGTCTTGAGGGGGCCACGTCTTCGGCAAACATCGACAGCGATAGGTCCAAAACAATCACCAGTGCGTCGCTCTTGCGCTCCACCGGCTGGGGTAGCTTCTCCCACGCCGGTCCTGCCAGCCCGAGCACGGTCAAACAACCGGCAAGCCACAGGCAGGCGCGCAGACGTATGGCAGTGGTTGCCACCGAATCGTCCAGCAGCACCGCGAGCAGTGGTTGACTGATGGCGGCAGACCACGCGCTTTGTTGGCGCGTGCGTCGCACCCACGCATAGACCAATAGCAACAGCGGCAGCAGCGCCAACAGCCACCATGGTCTGAGAAAGTGAAAGTTGTTTAGCGCCTCAAGCATTGGCAGCACCCGTTGAGGCTGGCCTATGGCGACGAAAATCTGCCAACAGCACTAAGATCCAGAGCAGCAAACACCCGCCCAAGGGCCAATAGTAGAGTGTCTGCACCGGACGAAAAATCTCAGCTTCTTGCTCAACGGGTTCCAGCTGATCGATTAGCGCGTAAATCTCCATTAGGGCTCTAGGGTCTTTGGCGCGAAAATATTGCCCGCCAGTGGCGTCGGCAATTGCCTGCAGTGTTTCCTCGTCGAGATCTGCTGATGGATTGGTGGTACGGCCGCTGATTCGCCCCAACAATCCGGGCATGCGCATTTCTTCTGCGCCAACGCCTATGGTGTAAATGCGAATGTTGTCTCTTGCCGCCAGTTCGGCAGCAATTCGCGGTTCTACTTCGCCGACGTTGTTGGCCCCATCGGTCAAGAGTATGAGCACTTTGTCGTCCTGGGGTCGCAGACGCAGGCGTTTTACCGCCAGGCCAATGGCGTCACCAATCGCCGTCTTACCGCCGGCTATGCCGACGGGCGCCTCAATCAATAGCCGGTTTACGCTTTTCACGTCAAAGGTAAGCGGCGCCTGTAGGTAAGCATTGGTACCGAACAGCACCAAGCCAATACGGTCGCCGACTCTGGCTTCTGCAAAGTTAGCGATCACGGCTTTCACCACCGTGAGCCGCTCAACGTATTCGCCGTCTATCTCCATGTCCTCGGTGGCCATGCTGCCCGAGATATCGACGGCTAACATCAAGTCTCTGCCGGTGGTCGGTAGATTGACTGGTTCGCCCGTAAATTGCGGCCGCGCCACAGCCGCAAGAAGCAAAGCCCACGCTAGGCTCAGTGCCATCAGTCGCCACAGGCTTTGCGCTCCCTGTTTGTGTTGCATGGTCGTGATTGCGGAGAAATCCTCCATGGATGGCACGACCAAGGCTGGCTGCTGCAGCGTGCGGCGCGAGGTAAGGCGACGCACTAACCAAGGCAAGGGTAGGGCCGCAAATGCCCAAGGCCACAACCAGTCGATCATGCTGAACCCTCGAGCATCGCCTTACTTTTGCGGTAGTGGACCTTGCTCAACAGACGCTTAACACAGAGCAGCAATGCGCGCCGGTCTGAGCTGAACTGCGCTCTAAAACGATCCTCTCCTAAGACTTGTCCCGGGCCTTGGGTGAAGTCGGAGGTCATGCTCAATCGGTCAAGGGAGCAAAGCCATGCCTGCCCGCTTTGACTGCTCAGAGTCTGCATCTGTAACGCCACCACAAGCAGGCGTTTGAGCACCTCATTGCATTGATTGGCGAGGGTGGCATCGCTGGAGATCGCGGTGGCTTCTTCTTCGATAAGAGTATCGATAATGCGCTGGGCCGCCCGAATCGGTTGGGTAGCTGCGCGATAAGCCCAAAATCGACGGCCAGACCACCATAGAACGGCAAGTATCAGCGCGGCCGTAATCCACCAACCGGGCGCAGGTGGCCACCAGTGAGGCTCCACTGGAAGATAAATGTCTTTTAGCGCGTCGAGTGGATCAGCGTTCATTTCATGAGTTACGAGTTATAAAATGATAGGTGTTCATGGTCGATCGTGAATACATGACATTAAGAGCCTCAGTTTGCAGCGCCGCGCTGGGTGTTCCTCGCAATGACGACGCTGCATTCGATGTTGCCATGTGGCATTGCGTGCTGCTCGCAATAACGGTTCTGCATGTGATATCGGCGCGTCGCTATCACAAGCATCTGTCCGCAAAGCGGGCAGTTAGCAAAGCAATCCATGATTCCATCAAACCCAGCTTAGAAGATCCCAGTCAGTATCGGCGGTGCTCAATACCTGTAGCGACAGCGCTGGGTGCTGGCAGATTCCTTGTATCTCAGTTGCTCGCCCTGCGTTCGCTTGCGCATGGCGTTCGCGTAGCGCTCGATCCCCGGAGAAGAAACTCACGTTCTCATCACCATGGCTGATGTTGTAGACACCAGCAGGGGGTAGTTGGGCATCCAGCGGGTCAGTAATCTGCAAAACATGCACTTGATGATCGCGTGCAAGGCGGTGTAGGGCGTCGCGCCACAGCATCAGTGGCCCTGCTAAATCGCTAATAACAAAGAGTCTGTTGCGCCTCTGGCGAAGCTTGGCAAGCGCAACAAGTGCGTGTTCAAGCTGCTGGTTTTGCGTGCCCTTGTCCGAGGTGGTAGATGTTGGTCGGCACAACTGAGTATTGCTCTGTGAGATCTGCGCAAGCAAACGTCCGGTGGCTTTTACGGTGCGGAATGGTCGAAAGACATGGTGACCGCTGTTGTCCAGCACCATACCGCCGACGCGGTCACCGGCGCCGGTGATTTGCCATGCGATACGAGCAGCCAATTCGGCGGCAGCAACTGATTTCAGACGCTGCGTACTGCCAAAGAACATATGCTGGCCTTGGTCAACAAAAATCAGCGCAGGGCGCTCGCGTTCTTCACGAAATACCTTGGTATGAGGCGCGTGTTTCCTCGCAGTCACCCGCCAATCGATGCTGCGTATGTCGTCGCCGGGTTGATATTGGCGCACCTCTGCAAAGTCCACGCCTCGGCCCTTATGTTTGGATAGCCGCAGGCCTGCCTGTGTGCCCGTCATTGTGGTGGCGCGGGTTGACTTGTTGGCCGTGGGGCGAAAACGCAGCGCTAACAATTGTTCAACCGATACGTAAGCACCCTCGATGACAGTGGGCTGCATTGCTGTGGTCAAGGCACGGGTACCTGCGCGAGGAGCTGATCGATAATATGGTCGCTGCCAAGCCCCTGTGCATCCGCCTCAAAACTGCAAATGATGCGGTGACGAAGCACGTCATGAGCAATCGCTTGGACGTCTTCTGGGGTGACAAAGTCACGCTCCGCCAGCCATGCCCGGGCGCGCGCGCAGAGGTCAAGACCAATGGTGCCGCGTGGACTGGCCCCGAGCTCAATTAGCGGTGCAAGGTTTGCCGGCGGATTGCGGCTCGCCATCACGATTTCGACGAGATAGCGCTCTATGGGCTCAGCCATGTGCAGGGCCAACACTTCTTGTCTTGCTTGGAAAATCTGTGCCTGGCTAACAAGCGTGGGCGCGATGTCTTGCGACGTCGACACTTGGCCTGCATTTTCCTCACGCACCAACTGCAATATGGCCTGCTCAGCCTCTCGATTGGGATAGTCGACCACCGTGTGTAACAAGAAGCGGTCCAGTTGTGCCTCGGGCAGTGTGTAGGTGCCCTCTTGCTCAATGGGGTTCTGTGTTGCCATAACCATGAAGAAGTCTGGCAGCGCGAAGGTTTGCCGACCGAAAGTCACTTGACGCTCCGCCATCGCCTCAAGCAGCGCCGACTGTACCTTGGCGGGGGCTCGGTTGATTTCATCTGCCAAGATCACATTGTGAAAGATTGGGCCCTGTTGAAAGCTGAAACTGCCATCTTCTGGCCTGTAGATCTCTGTGCCGGTGACATCGCTGGGCAAGAGGTCTGGGGTGAATTGAATACGATGAAAATCGCCTTCAACTACTTCGGACAAGGCCTTGATCGCGCGAGTCTTGGCCAGTCCCGGCGCGCCTTCAACCAGAACATGACCACCGCACAACAGTGCGATTAGCATCCGCTCAATAAGCTGCTGCTGGCCTATCACTTGGTGCTGCAGATGTTCGCCAATGGCCTTGACGGCAGCAAAGGCCGATTCAGGCGCGGGTATCGCTGGGGACGAGGAAGAAGCGGGCAAAGTAGGGGTGTCTGACACGAAGTTGCAATCCAGCGTTACCATCGAGGCCGCAATTGTATCTCGCAAATGCCAAAGGTCTACCGATGTCGCCTGATAGTCGAGGCCAAAGACAGCCCCAGTTTGCGACAAGCCTCAAAAGTTGGTGATCTGGCAGTAAAGAATTGAAGCATTAACCGTGCAAGCTTTAACCTCTCACTCGTTAAGTCCTTTCGTCGGACTTTAAGGAACAGAACTGTTCCGGGTAGACTGGCGCATGAGTTTTTTTGGCGCTTGCATGAACCCGATTCAATCTCTACTTGTCGCGCTCCCGCCTGAGACGGCACACAACCTCGCCATGTCCGCGCTCAGCAGTGCGCGGCATTTACCCGGCAAAGTAACGCCACTCGCTGGCAAGCAGAGCACTTTTCTTGGCAAGAGCTTGCGCAACCGCATTGGTCTCGCGGCTGGCTTGGACAAGAACGCGGAAGCGGTTTTAGGCTTGGCACGATGCGGTTTTGGATTCGTTGAAGTGGGTACTGTGACCCCCCTCGCGCAGCCTGGTAACCCCAAGCCTCGAATGTTTCGTCTGCCTGAGCATGGTGCGCTCATTAACCGCATGGGTTTTAACAACCATGGCATGCATACCATGGCGAGGCGCCTAAGCGCTGTCCGCGAAAGCGGTCGCCTCAACGGTACGTTGCTGGGCGTCAACTTGGGCAAAAACAAAGATACGCCCAATGATCAGGCGGTTTCCGATTACGTTAAAGGCATGGACTGCCTGCACACCTATGCCGACTACTTCACCATTAACCTTTCTTCACCTAACACTCCGGGATTGCGGGCACTGCAGCATGGGCAGGCCCTGCATACGTTGTTGAGTAAAGTCAAAGAGCAGCAACTGGCACTGGCCGGTAGTTCAACTCCTGTGCCGCTGATGCTCAAGGTGGCGCCAGATCTAGACCAGGCTGAGGTTGGCCAAATTGCCGAGCAGGTAATTGCCTGTGAGTTCGATGGTTTGATCGCAACAAATACAACGCTTGCTCGTGATGCGGTGGCGGGTCACCAACATGCCGCGGAGCAGGGTGGTTTGAGCGGAGCGCCGTTAACCCAGCGCAGTGTGGACGTCGTGCGGCAGTTTCGCCGGGAACTACCAGAGCAGGTAACCATTGTGGGCGTGGGGGGAATTGGCGGCGCCCAAGACGCACAAGCCATGCTCGACGCTGGGGCACAAGCGTTACAAATTTACACATCATTCATCTACAAAGGCGCTAATTTGGTGCGAAATTTGGTGAATTCAACTGCCGAAACTTAATCGTCAACAAAGTGCGCGAAGACGCACAATTTTGTGGCGTTTCTCTCTAAGGTCGGCTTAAATAACGACTTCTCAGAGGGGATTCTGTATGAACAAGTTACTGATGCTAATAGGCGGCATGTTGCTCAG
>ERZ802822.1542-NODE-1542-length-13899-cov-17.550861_pt1 | contig 13899 bp, 14 predicted proteins | sample MGYA00345649_ERZ802822 | MGnify/ENA primary metagenome ERZ802822 (study PRJEB30503, sample SAMEA104212359) | marine metagenome | biome: Westerlies Biome; feature: [SRF] surface water layer (ENVO:00010504) within the epipelagic zone...; material: water...
GTTGGTTTTATACCTCCGGTCCTTAATTGGAAATTACTGTGGTGGCTTAACCGGGAATAAATATGAAAATACCTAACGTTACAATTCAACAATTATTAGAAGCAGGTGTACACCTTGGTCATAAGACCTTGAGGTGGAATCCGAAAATGAAGAAATATATTTTTGGGAAAAGAGACTCAATTCATATTATAGATTTAACGCAAACACTAGAGCTAACTAAAGTGGCTTTAGAAAAGGTCTATAATACAATAGCCAATAATGGAAAAATTTTATTTGTTTCTACTAAAAAACAAGCTTCTGAAGCAATAGCAGAAGTTGCAAAAGAAACCGATCAATATTTTGTCAATTATAGATGGTTAGGTGGAATGCTAACTAACTGGGGAACCATTTCAAATTCAATTAAAAAATTAAAAAAATTAGAAATTGATATTTCTGCTGAAAATAGAGGATTTACCAAAAAAGAACTTTTAAAAATGAGTGTTAAAAAAGATAAGCTTCAAAGATCTTTAGGTGGAATTGCTGAAATGAAAAAAGTTCCTGATCTTGTTTTTGTAATAGATACAAACTACGAATCTTTAGCAATTGCAGAATCTGCTAAACTTGGAATACCAATAATTGCTATTTTAGATAGTAATTCAAACCCCGAGAATATTGATTTTCCAATTCCTGGTAATGATGATGCCAGAAGAGCAATTGATCTTTATTGCAATCTTATAAAGGAAACAATTAATAGCGCTAAAAACTCTATTCCAGCTCAAGAAACAAAACAAGATACTATTAAAGATAATAAAAAAGATGAGGATAAATCAAAAACAATCCAAGAACTTGATAGAGAAAAATTAGAACAGAAGTTCTCTAAAGAAACTAAGGAGACTTTAAATTAATATGAGCGACATAGAGAACGTAAAGAAATTAAGAGAGGCAACTGGAGCAGGTTTCAAAGATTGTAATTTAGCAATAAAAGAAGCTAACGGTGATTTAGATAAGGCTATTGAAATCCTTAGAGTTAAAGGAATTTCTAAGGCTTCAAAAAAAATGTCTAGAGATGCGAAAGAAGGTGTTGTAGTTGTAAGTGGAAATGAAACAAAAACATCTATTATTGAAGTAAATTGTGAGACCGATTTTGTTGCTAAAAATGATGACTTTATTAATTTTGTTAAAGAACTTAGTGAATTAAATAATCAAAAAAATTCTAATCTTGAGGAATTAAAAAACTCAAAGATGAGAAATGGTCAAACAGTTGATGAAAACTTAGTTGCTTTGATAGCAAAAATTGGAGAAAAAATAACAATTGGTAAATCTAAAACAATTGAAAACCAAAATGGTATAAATAATCATTATCTTCACACAGTGGTTCAAGATAACGTAGCTAAATTAGCTGTATTAGTTTCGTTAGAAACAAATGAAAATTCTGATGCAGTAAAAACATTTAGTAAACAGCTATCCATGCATATTGCTGCTTCAAACCCTTTAGCTTTAGAGTCTAATTCAATTGATCAAGCAATTATCGATAAAGAACAAGAGCTTGTTACAGAAGAATTGAAAAATTCAGGAAAACCTGAGGAGATTGCAAACAAAATAAGTTTAGGTAAGATGAACAAGTTCAAAGAGGAAAATGCTCTTCTGACTCAAGCTTGGGTTATGGAGCCAAAAAAAAAAGTGAAAGATATATTAAAAGAGCTTTCAATTGCAGATCTTAAAATAAAAGAATTTTATAGAATTAAAATTGGAGAATAAATGTTTGATGAAAAATCTTACAGCCTTAAGATGGATAAAGCCATAGAGGTATTTTCTAAGGAACTGTCATCCTTAAGAACAGGAAGAGCTAATGCCGCCATGTTAGATTTAATTAAAGTGGATGTTTACGGGCAGCAAATGCCAATTAATCAAGTAGGTAGCATAACAACACCTGAGCCGCGGATGATAAATATTCAAGTTTGGGATGTAAACAATGTTCCATTAGTTGATGCTGCTATTAAAAAATCTGATTTAGGATTAAATCCACAAATTGATGGACAATTGATTAGATTACCTGTCCCTGAACTTAACGAAGAGAGAAGAATTGAGCTAAAAAAAATAATTAAGTCAGTTGGAGAAAAATGTAAAGTTTCTATCAGAAATATTAGAAGAGAAGCCAATGAAGACTTAAAAAATCTTTTAAAATCAAAAGATATTGGTGAAGATGAGGAAAAAACTTATGAAAAAAAAGTTCAAACAATAACTGATGAGCATATTAAGTCCGTAGATGAGAAAGTTTCCTTAAAAGAAAAAGAAATAATGACCATATGAACCCTCTAAATCATGTAGCCATCATTATGGATGGCAATGGTAGGTGGGGTTTAAGAAATAAAAGTTCAAGAAATGCAGGTCACAAAGCTGGCCTAAAAACGGTAGAAAAAATAATCGAAGTATCAATTAAACAAAAAATAAAACACCTAACATTATATGCTTTTTCAACAGAAAATTGGAAAAGGCCCAAATCGGAAATTAAATATTTATTTAATTTATTAGAAAACTTTTTACTCAATAAAATAGATGATCTTCATAAACAAAATATTAAACTTAAGATAATCGGTCTAAAAAATTTTTCTCTAAAATTAAATAAATTATTAAAACAATCAGAACATAAAACCAAAAATAACACTAAATTACAAATAAACTTAGCATTAAATTATGGTTCTAAATTTGAATTAATAAATGCTTTTAAAAAATTAAAAAAAAGTAAAAAAATAATAAATGAAAAAAATTTAAAAGATTATCTTCAAACCAAAGATATACCTGATCCAGAATTATTAATTAGAACGGGAAACACCCAAAGATTAAGTAACTTTTTATTATGGCAAGTAGCTTATTCAGAAATTTTTTTTGAGAAGAAACTGTGGCCTGATTTTTCAGAAAAAGATTATAATAAAATAATTAAAACATTTAAAAATATAAAAAGAAATTATGGCAATATTTAATGAATAGAGAATTAGTTAAAAGAATAATTAGTTCAATAATAATTCTACCTTTAGCATTTTATTTTTTACTAGCTGGATCTTTTTTTTCAATTTTTTTTATTTTCATATGTTTTATCGTATCTTGTTATGAATGGAATAAAATGAACAAGAGTAATTTCAATAAAATTTTAGGATTTATTTTTTTGTTGTTTGCCTTTTACACTTTCTACCATCTTTCCTTTGATCTATTTCTTCTTGTATTTGCAATCCTGATATGTATATCGACGGATATAGGTGGTTATATCTTCGGCAAAATTTTTAAAGGACCAAAAATAACTAAAATAAGTCCAAACAAAACATATGCAGGTATGATTGGTGGTTATTTACTATCTCTTATTTGTTTATCAATATTTACTAATTACATGTATTACCAGGGTATTTATTTTCAATTTTTATTATTAACAGTATTACTTTCAACAGTTAGTCAAGCTGGAGATATTATTGTTTCGTATTTTAAAAGAAAAGCAGGCATCAAAAATACAAGTAGTTTAATACCTGGTCATGGAGGTTTACTTGATAGAATTGATGGAATGATCTTCGCAGTACCAACTTTATATATAATTGATATCACAGGATTACTAAATACATGACAAAGAAAGTTGCAATACTTGGATCAACAGGTTCAATTGGAAAATCTTTATTAAATATTATTGCAAGTGATAAAAATAATTTTCAAATAGTTTTATTAACAGCAAATAAAAATCATAAACTCCTTTTAAACCAAGCAAAAAAATTTAATGTTAAAAACGTAATTATTACCAATAAAAAAAGTTATGAAATTTTAAAAGATAGGCTTAAAAAAAATAAATCAATAAATGTTTTTAATAATTACAATAGTTTTAATAAAATTTTTAAAAAAAAAATTTATTACACAATGAGTTCAATAAGTGGAATAAATGGTCTTTCCCCAACTTTGAAAATAATTAAATATACTAAAAATATAGCTATAGCTAACAAAGAGTCTATCATTATAGCTTGGAATTTAATTTCTAAAGAACTTAAAAAAAATAAAACAAACTTTATACCCGTTGACTCAGAGCACTTTTCTATCTGGTATGGATTAAATAATTATGAAAGTAGCAACCTAGATAAAATATACCTAACAGCATCTGGAGGTCCATTTTCAAATCTAGCTTTACAAAATTTCAAAAAAATTAAACTTAAACAAGCATTAAATCACCCAAATTGGAGAATGGGAAAAAAAATCTCTATAGACTCTGCAACGATGATTAATAAAATTTATGAAGTAATAGAGGCCAAAAACATATTTAATATTAATTATAAAAATATAAAAATTTTACTTCACCCAAACTCATATGTTCATGCAATACTTAAATTTAATAATGGATTAATAAAATTGATTGCTCATGATACTACGATGAAAATTCCTATTTTCAACACTCTTTATTTTAACCAATTTAAAAAAATTATTTCTAAAGAACTAAATATAGGAGTTTTGAATAATTTAAAATTCAATGCTCCTGATGTCAAAAGATATCCTATGATTAAATTATTAAAACTTTTGCCTGTCAAAAATTCTTTATATGAAACTGTAATTGTTTCAGCAAACGATTGTTTAGTTGAACTTTTTTTAAAAGAAAAAATTGGATTTTCAAATATTCAAAAAGAATTATTTAAAATAATTCAATCGAAAGAATTTGTGCATTATAAAAAAAAGGTTCCGAAAAATCTAGATGATATCTTAAATTTAAACAATTATGTTCTTTTAAAATTATTAAAAAAAGTGTATAAATTGGCCGATGTCAATACAGCATTTTAAATTTAAATATTTATACATTTTCTTAATTTTTTTTATTTCACTAGAAGCTAAAAGTGAAATATTAAAAGATATTAACATTGAAGGAAATCAAAGGATATCAGATGAAACCATCATAATGTTTGGTAATGTTAACATTCAAGATAATTTAAACCTAAATGAAATTGATAAAATTCTTAAAAATATATATAACTCAAATTTTTTTGAGGATGTCCAAGTCACACTAGAAAATAATATTTTAAATATTTATGTTAAAGAAAAACCAATTATTCAAAATGTTGAGTACGAAGGTATTAAATCTAAAACTATTTTAGAAGAAATTAAAAGTAAAAGAATTTTAAAACCAAAGTCCTCTTTTGATAAAAACCTTCTTCAAAAAGACAGAAGTAATTTATTAAAAACTCTGAAGAATATTGGATATTTTTTTCCTAGTGTAGAAAATCTTGTTGAAGATACTGGTAATGAAAATTTAAACTTAATATATAAAATTGATCTAGGCTCAAAATCTAAAATTAAAAAAATTTCTTTTGTTGGAGATAAGGTTTATAAAGATAAGAAATTAAAAAATATTATAATCAGTGAAGAGTATAAGTTCTGGAAATTTATTTCTGGAAGAAAATTTTTAAATGAAAATTTAATTGATCTAGATAAACGATTATTAAAAAATTTCTATTTAAATAAGGGATACTACAATGCAAAAGTTAACTCCTCTTTTGCTAAATTGGTAAATGATAATCAATTTGAACTAATTTATAATATTAATGCAAATGAAAAGTATTATTTTGATAATATTAACTTGGAATTAGCTATTGATTATGATGAAAATAATTTTTCTGACTTAAAATCCTCTTTAAAAAAATTAAAAGGTAAACCTTATTCAATTAATAATATTAGCAAAATAATAAAAACTATTGAAAATATTGTTTTACAAGAGCAATTCGAATCTATTAAGGTTATACCTCTCGAAAACTTAGTTGATAATAAAATAAACTTAACATTTAAAGTTGAAGAGTCTGAGAAATTTGTTGTAAAAAAAATTAATATTTTTGGTAACAACATTACACAAGAAAATGTAATTAGAAATCAATTTGAAATTGATGAAGGTGATCCTTTTAATGAAATTTTATATAATAAAACTTTGAACAATATTAAAAGTTTGGGTTTTTTTAAAAAAGCAGGTGGTGAAATTCAAGATATCGAAGGTGATAATGCTAAAATCATAAATATATCTGTTGAAGAAAAAGCTACTGGAGAAATCTCATTAGGAGCAGGTGCTGGAACCGATGGAGCAACTATTGCTTTCGGCGTTAAAGAAAATAATTTCTTAGGCAAGGGTGTTAGCCTTACTGCAGGAGCTACATTAACTGAAGAAACTATAAAAGGGAAATTTTCTGTTAAAAATCCAAATTATAAAAATACTGATAAATCGATTTATGTAAATTTTGAAGCGCTAGAAATTGATAGATCAACCGAGTTTGGTTACAAAACTAACAAAACAGGTTTTTCTTTTGGAACTGATTTTGAAGTTTTAGATGATTTCGATTTTGGGCTGGGTTTATCTAATTTTTATGAAAAAATAACTACAGACTCAAGCGCATCAGCTTTACAAAAAACCCAAGAAGGAAATTATTTTGACTCTTTTTTAAAACTTGATTTTGATAATGATAAAAGAAATCAGAAATTTCAGACTAGCGATGGATATAGAAGTTTTTATTCCATAGATATTCCCTTAGTAAGCGATACCAACACACTAGTTAATTCATATCAGTATAATTATTACAATGAATTATTTGAGGACAATATTACTAATGCATCTATTTACTTACAATCTGCTAATTCAATAACAGGAGATAATATCAAATTATCAGAAAGACTTTATATTCCAGGTAGAAAACTAAGAGGTTTTGAGAGAGGAAAAGTTGGGCCTAAAGATGGTGAGGATTATATAGGGGGAAATTTTGTAACAACTGCGAATCTATCAACTACACTGCCACAGATACTAAGTAACATACAAGAAGTAGATTTTGTAATGTTTTTAGATGCTGCTAATATTTGGGGTGTTGATTATGACTCTTCAATTGATGATGATGGGTCTTTTAGAAGTTCAGTTGGCCTTGGTATTGATTGGATGACTCCAATTGGACCATTAAATTTTATTTTTGCTCAACCAATAACTAAAGAAAACTCAGATAAAACTCAAACTTTTAGATTTAATCTAGGCACTACATTTTAATGAAATTTGTTAAAATAATTTATATATTAATTATAATTCTTATCTTTAATTTAAATTTAGCACATAGTAATGACAAAGTTTCATTTATTAACCTAGATTTATTAATTCAACAAACCAATATTGGTAAGTTGATTTTAAAAGACATAGAGCAAATAAATAAAAAGAATATAGAAAATTTAAAAATTAAAGAGAGTGAATTAAAATCTATTGAGGACGATATAAAAAAGAAAAAAAATATAATTTCTAAGGACGAATTTGAAAATGAAGTTATTCGATTAAGACAAAATATAAAAAAATTTAAAAATTACAAAAATAAATTAGTAAGTGAAATAGAGAATAAAAAAAATAATGACATTAAGGAATTTTTTACAAAAGTTAATCCGATTATACAAAATTATATGGATAATAATTCTATAGATATTTTACTTGAACGAAAAAATGTGTTTATGTCCAAAAATAGTTCAGATATTACTGAAAAGTTAATAATAGAAATAAATAAAAAATTTAAATAAAAGCATGATATTATTGAATAAAGATCAAATAAGAAACCTACTTCCTCATAGGGAGCCTATGCTTCTTATAGATGAGCTTTATGATATTGTTGATCTAACATCAGCCACTGCTGTTGTTAATGTTAAAAAAAATAGTTTTTTTGTACAAGGTCATTTTCCTGATAATCCAGTTATGCCAGGAGTTCTTATTGTTGAGTCATTTGGACAAGCTGCAGCTGCTTTAACCGCATATGGTTTGGATAAATCGACATATGAAAATAAACTAGTTTTTTTAATGGGTGTTGAAAAAGCAAGATTTAGAAATCCTGTAATACCTGATTGCAAACTTATTCTTAAAATAAAAGCAATTAGATCTCATGGAAGAGTGTGGAAGTATCAAGGTGAAGCTTATGTTGACGAAATTAAGATGGCAGATGCTGTTTGGTCTGCAACCATCGTTGATAAGAAATAAATAGCAATAAATATTGATAATTTTTCTTGAATTGCTTTGTTAAAAGCATTTATGTCTAATCCTTTTTTTAAAAATCATGGCCCTTTTAATATTCTTGAAATTCTAAAAATACTTAAAATAAATCATGATAATATTCCTAATAAAAAAGAAGATATTTATGATGTAAAAGATTTATTTAGCTCATCTCCAAAGGATATTACTTTTTTTCATTCTAAAAAATATAAAGAGATTGCTAATAATACAAAAGCATCTTATTGCATTACAACAAACAGCCTAAAGAACGAATTACCTAAAAATTGTATACCATTAATAGTTGATAATGTTTTAATTTCTGTATCGTTAATAACAGCAAAGTTTTATCCTGAAGCAGTCAATGATAACTTTGATGATACTGCAGTAGATATCACAAAAACAGAATTCAAAGAAAAAGTTAAATTTGGAAAAAACGTTTTAATTGGATCTGGTGTAGTATTAGGATCTGATTGCTCGATTGGTCACAACACAATTATTGAGAAGAACGTCTATGTTGGTAACAACTGCATTATAGGTTCTAATTCCATTATTAGAAATACTTTATTAGGTAATAATGTAAGAATATTAGATAAATGTATAATTGGAAAACATGGTTTTGGATTTTTACCCAATAGTGATAAAAATATCAGATACCCACATATTGGTATTGTTCAAATAGAAGATAATTGTGAAATAGGTAGTGGTGCTACAATTGATAGAGGTTCAATGTCAAATACAGTTATTGGTAAAAATACTTTTTTAGATAATCAAATTCATATAGCTCATAATGTAAAAATAGGTGAAAACGGAATTATAGCTGGACAAGTTGGGATAGCTGGAAGCTCAATAATTGGTAAAAATGTCAAAATTGGTGGCCAAGCTGGCATTTCAGGACATCTAAAAATTGGAGATAATGTTGAAATAGCTGGTGGAAGTGGAGTAATTAAAGACTTACCAGACAATTCCAAAGTGATGGGGTATCCAGCAAAAAATATCAGACAATTTTTAAAGGAAAGCAAATGATACATAATACTGCAATTATTGATCTCAAAGCTAAGCTACATAAAAATGTAAAAGTTGGACCTTACTCAATTATAGGGGCAAATGTAGAAATAGAGGAAAATACAGAGGTTCAATCACATGTGAGCATTTTAGGTAATACAAAAATTGGAAAAAATAATAAAATTTATCCATTTGCATCCATTGGAAATGATCCGCAAGATTTAAAGTTCCAAGGAGAAGAAACGAAACTTGAAATAGGTAATGATAACAAGATCAGAGAATATGTAACTATTAACCCTGGTACAAATGGTGGTGGAGGAATAACAAAAGTAGGTAACAATTGCTTGTTTATGGTATCGGCTCATATCGCACATGATTGTTTTGTTGGTGATAATGTAATCTTAGCTAATAGTGTTCCATTAGGTGGTCATGCTTCTATAGAAGATAATGTAATTATTGGAGGAAATTCAGCCGTTCAACAGTTTACTAGAGTTGGAAAATTTGCGATGATTGGAGGAATGTGTGGTGTTGTTAGAGATATAATTCCATATGGAATAGCTCATGGTAACAGAAGTAAACTTCAAGGACTTAATTTGATCGGATTAAGACGAAAAAATATTCCTAATCAAGACATAATGATTTTAAGTGAAGCATACAAAGAAATATTTAAAAATGAAAACTTAACAGAAAACTTAAATAACTTAAAAGTAGAATTAAAAGAGCATGATTTGGTAAGAGAGGTATTAAATTTTATAGAGAAAGATAAAAAGAGACCAATATGTACTCCATTTTCCAAATAAAATGATTGGATTGTTTTTAGGAGACACAGATTTTTCTGAGATTGTATTAAATAAAATCAAAAAATTAAAAAAGAAATATTTTATAATTGATTTTTCAAAAAAATCTAAGTTCAAAAGTGATAAGCACTCGCACCGAATAAGTATTGGAAAATTTGGTAAAATTCTTAGCTTAATAAAAGAAAAAAAATCAAAAAAAGTTCTTTTTGCAGGTAAAATAGCAAAACCAGAGTTTTCATCTTTAAGATTAGATTTTAAAGGTATTTATTACATGCCTAGTGTTATCCGTGCAGCAAAAAAAGGGGATGCTGCAATAATTAAAACAATCATTAAAATTATAAATAAAGAAGGCATAAAAGTAATTAGTTCAATTTATTATAATCCAGAATTATCTTTAAAATATGGTAATTATACAAAATTAAAACCTAATAAACTTGACTTATTATCAATTAAAAAAGGAATTAAATATTTTAATAAATTAAATGATTTAGATCATGTTCAAGCCCTAATTGTTAATAATAGTAAAATCATTGCAAGAGAGGGAAGAGAAGGCACAAGAAAAATGTTTACTAAATTAAAGAAGAATACAAATGGTGTTTTAATTAAATTTCCCAAAAAAAAACAAGATTTAAGAATGGACTTACCTACAATTGGTCTTCAAACTCTCAAGGATTGTAAAAAATATGGTCTGAAAGGAATAGTATTAAAATCTAAAAAAAATATAATCTTGGATAAAGCTGAATGTATTCAATTTGCAAATAAAAATAGGATATTTATCAAGATTATATGAAAAAAATATTTATATTAACTGGTGAGCCTTCAGGTGACAAGTTAGCTTCGACAGTAATATCAAAACTACAATCAACAAATACAGAAATTGAATATTTATCAGTGGGTGGAGTTAATTTAAAAAAGTTAGGTATTAGCTCCATTTTTGACTTAAAAGACATAACATATCTTGGGTTTACAAGTGTTATTTTTAATATTTTTAAAATTAGAAACAAAATTAATAAAACTGTAGAGGAGATAATTAAATTTAGCCCCGATATTTTATTTAGTGTAGATAGCCCTGATTTTACACTGAGGGTGGCTGAAAAAGTAAAAAAAATTAATAAAAATATTAAAACTATTCATTATGTTGCACCTCAAGTGTGGATTTGGAGAAAAAATAGAGTTAAAAAAATTAAAAACTTTATCGATCATATTCTTTTACTGTTTGATTTTGAAAAAAAATATTTTGAAAAAGAAAATATTAAAAATACTTTTGTAGGACATCCTCTAATAGAAACAAAAAATTATTCAAGAACCATAATTGATAATTTAATACCAAAGGATAAAAAAATTATATCTTTATTTCCAGGAAGTAGAAAATCTGAAACTTTAGTTTTATTACCAATTTTAATTAGTTTTATAGAGTTAATGAATGAAAAACATAAAGATTATTTTTTTTATTTTCATGCAACAGAGGAAAATAAAAATTCAATTTTAGATATTATAAAATTAAAAAATATTGAAAATATAGATGTTATATCCGATGAAAATATTAAATCAGATATTTTATCTAAATCTATTTTTGCTGTGTCAAAATCTGGTACTGTTTCTTTGCAAATTTGTAATGCCAATATACCATCTATAATTATTTATAAATTAAGCTTTATTAATTTTATGATATTTAAAATGTTGGTGAATGTTAAATTTGCAAATATCATTAATATTATCAACAATCGAGAAATAATCCCCGAACTTCTTCAAAATGAGTGTAATGCTCAAGAAATTTACAAAACTGTAATATATTTTTTAAAAAATCCTGAGCTTATTAAAAAGCAATTAGCTGAATGTAATAAAACTTTAGATGGTATCAGGTCAAAGACCTCATCATCAGATGAGTCTTCAACAGTTCTATCCAATTATCTTGTTTCCTAATCTTTGATCTACTTCTTCTTTGCCTAAAGAAATTAAAATATCATAGAGGCCTGGTCCAAATTTAGACCCTGTTAAAATTACTCTTAGAGGCTGTCCTACACCTTTAAAGTTAGTTTCATGTTTTTTTATTAAATTATTTACTATAGGTTCCAATACATCTTTGTTTAATTTATCTAACGAAGAAATCTCAGATTTAAATTCTTGAATTATTTTTTTTGCTTTATCATCAATTAACTTCAGATCATCTGGATTAAAATTTATTTTATCTAGGATTATGAATTTTGCGTTGTTGAATATATCTTCTAATGTTTTTGCCTTATTTTTCAAAAATGAAAGTGAATTTTTTATTTTTTCCTCTTTTTCAGGTTTAATTTTTTCTTTGTAAATCTCACAATATTCCATCAAGCTTTTGAAAAGCTCCTGTTCATCAATAGTTTTAATGTAGTGTTCGTTCATTGATAAAATACGGCTCATATCAAGTTTTGAAGGTGATTTTCCAATTCCTTCTAAATTAAAGTATTTAATGCTGTCATCTAAAGTGAATATTTCTTTATCCTGATAAGACCAGCCCAATCTTAACAGGTAGTTTCTTAAAGCATCTGGTATAATTCCAATTTTTGAGTAATCATCTAACGTGGAAGCATTATCTCTTTTAGATAATTTTTTGCCTTCAATTGTATGGATTAATGGTATATGTGCAAAATTTGGTACCTCCCAACCCATAGCTAGATATATTTGTATTTGCTTGAAGGTATTTATTTTATGATCATCACCTCTAATAATGTGTGTCATTCCCATTTGATGGTCGTCCACGGTTGCTGAAAGGTTATATGTAGGAGTTCCATCATTTCTTAATATAATAAAATCCTCAATTGTATTATTTTCAATCTCTACATCACCTTGCACCAAGTCTTTTAATACAGAACTTCCTTTAATTTTACTTTTAAATCTAATTACTGGATTAATATCTTTAGGAATATCTTTTTCATCTGCATCTCTCCACTTTCTATTATAGATATAAGGTAATTTCTTTTGTCTAGCTCTTTTTTTTTGGTCTTCAATTTCTTGAAGAGAATGTAACGAATGCGAAACTAATTCGCGAATCTGGTTATTTACAGAATAAAGTTCGTTTGGATCGATTGCTTTTTTTAGTTCAGCTTCTTTTGCAATCATTTGAAGACGAGGAAGGGGGGTCTTAAGGGAATGCATTAGGTGCCCGGTCAGGGCGCCAAGGCTAACGGTTTTATAAACCTGAGCCAATTTTTGATTCGTTTTAACTAGTAGCTGATTTTTTGATTCAAGTTGATTTTCACGATGCTGAATTCGAGCACTCATGAATCTAAATATTACAAACAGCAAAATTGTTCCGATTAGTATAATAAGAAAACCCTGTTCCAAAACTTGACCATTTATGCTCTTCCATTCTTCCAAAATGTAGTCCTCTTCAAGTTGGACTTCCAAAATGCAATTCATCTCCAAAAATTCGATTCTGAAAAACATGGAGAAATATTTGGTGGGGAGGTGATTATATTGAGGAATTGTTAGATTTTCAGTTTTGGCAAAGTTTTTTGCTTCTTTGTTTTCTTGCCCTCCAGTAGAAAGAAGAATGCTGGTTCCGTTAGACTCATAAGCAAAGACTTGAATGACTTTAGGGATAGTAATTGCTTCAATCACTACCTCCTCCAACAAGTCCTCCCGGTTAGATGTAATTTCAGGCAATCCCAAGTCAAAAAAAGTAAGATCCCTCTCAAGGAGTTTAAATTCAACTTCTTCTGCAATTCGGGAGAGTTCTGAGTCCAGCATGTCATGCTCAGATTTTATAATTTGGGTGTGAAATTCTCTTATGGAATGGAGTAGTAAAGCCGTTGTCATCAGCAGGAGCAGGATTAGACAAAGTCCGAAACCAATCCATTCTTTTCTCTTGTATCTCACTTTAAAGTTCCCAGCTTATTCCTGCGGACCAAGAGTTAGTGTAGTATTCATAATCTCTTAAATTTGAAAAATCTTCCTCCCTTGACCATTTAAAGTATGCATCTAATTTGTCGCCCAATGGACGTTGAAATAATGCACTGCAAGTAAAACTTTCTCGTTCGAATCTTTCCCCTGAAACTAACCTTCTTAAGTCATAAGTAGTTTTTGCACCACCTATTTCGAGGTCAAGATTGTATGGGTCTAAGTCAAAGTTATGTTCCA
>ERZ802822.1546-NODE-1546-length-13888-cov-5.402071_pt1 | contig 13888 bp, 8 predicted proteins | sample MGYA00345649_ERZ802822 | MGnify/ENA primary metagenome ERZ802822 (study PRJEB30503, sample SAMEA104212359) | marine metagenome | biome: Westerlies Biome; feature: [SRF] surface water layer (ENVO:00010504) within the epipelagic zone...; material: water...
TGATATCGAAATAATTATGTTGACGGTCTATCATGATTCTCACAAAATATTTGACTCCCTAAAAGCAGGAGCATCAGGCTATTTATTAAAGCACACCTCTTTACCCGAAATCAAAGATGCCATTGAGTTATTAATGCAGGGAGGGGCGCCCATGTCTCCTCAGATTGCCCGTAAGGTAATCACACACTTTAATGATAGAGGACAAAAGCAACAAGAGAGTAATCTTACAAACAGGGAACAAGACATTGTCAATGGCTTGGTCGATGGACTTAGTTATAAGTTGATTGCCGATCGACTAGACATATCTATTGATACCGTTAGAGCTCACATACGCAACATCTACAAAAAATTACACGTTAATTCTAAAGCAGAAGTCATTGCAAAGTCGCTTAGAGGCGAGTTGTAAAGGGAAGTACTAACATCAATATGTGATAGTACCTAGTAACTAAATTATTCATATTAAGTAAAGAAGTTAACACAAAACTGGAGGTCATATGAAAGCCCATTCGTTTACAATCATGATACTTACAATAGGATTTGGATGGCTTAGCACTGGATGCTATACGCAAATGCAGCTATCATATGATTTGGATCGCCCTACTCAGGTTAGCGAAAATGGATATTATTCGTGGGACGATGATGAACGAACATCCTCAGGTTACAACTGGTCATCGACCAAGCAAACCTCCAACCCTAACTACAGCGAGGAGCGTCGACCCCAAAATGAATCCTCGAGCATTTCGTTAGACAAAACAAGCAGCACAAATCTCTCGGAACAAAGTATTTATTACAAAGACTACGAAGCCGAGCAATGGTATGACGAGCATTATATACATGCCATTAATTCATCTAATTATGACTCATACTCTCATGAAAATGGTCATAACTATGCCTACGATCTTGGATATGAAAATGGTTTTGATCGTGGATATGACCGTGGTTATAAAAGGGGGTATCGTGATGGTTGGTTTGATGATGATTTTTGGGTTGATTGGTACGCAAAGCGTTGGTGGCGATTGCATGTAGGATGGTGGGGAGGGCACTATGGATACTATAGTGCTTGGAGTCCGAGTTCTTATTGGGCGTGGAGTGGATATGGCGGTTGGTCATGGTATAGTCCATATGACCCATTTTATAACAGCTGGAATGGCTTTTACGGATTTAACTCTTACAGATATGGGTATTACGGAAATATGGCATACTGGGGATATTCCCCTTATGGTGGAACGACCATATTCATTGGAGAGGCAAACAACCGTTCTAATTCAGATAAGCTTCGTGGAGCAAGACGATATGGTCTAAGTAGTTCAACTAATTCGACTTTGACCCGGGGAGCTGGAGGAAATGCATCTTCAAAAGCTATTCGTACTCGTTCTGCTTCTCAAAATGCTCGATCAGGCTGGGAAAGTACATCTTCCTCATCAACCCGATCTAGAAGTATCTACAATAGCGGTGGGAGTAGTGGAACAACAGGGCGTTCAACAGGGCGGACCATTCGTTCCTCGGGTAGCAATGGAAGTAGTTCTAAAGGAACGGTTCGCAGTTCAGGAAGAAGTTCAACGGGTCGATCTACCGGTTCGTCTTCAAGCGTAGGCCGGTCTAGTGGAAGTTCCAGCCGAAGTTCAAGCGCGGTTCGATCAACTAGCGGAAGTTCCAGTCGAAGCTCAAGCGCGGTAAAAAGTACGACACGCTCTAAATCAAGTTCATCTAAATCTACTGGACGTTCTACGTCTAGTCGTTCATCAAGAGGGGGGTCGTAATGGAAAAACAACTTCGACAAAGCCCAAAGAGGCTACAGTTTATACTTAGCACTGTAATGCTTCTAATTACCGCTTCATCTACCATGGCTCAGGATGGTTATGATCCAATGAGTTATAGTAGTTTGAGCCAAGTATTTAGCTCCCAGCAATATTTAGGTAGCGCAAACTCAGCTATATTACCTTCGGTGGCCATGGAAAATGGATATGCTAGTTTTATAGACAATCCTGCAGCGATGTCATTAATAAAGGGTAGCTATGTGAACATCGGGTATATGAGTAATCGCTCCGAATTTAATCAAAGCTTTAGAGGGAACGAACTGCTATTGGATTCTAAAGCTGATTATATAAATAACATAGGAGTGGTTTATAAAATACCAACGCGAGTTGGAAGCTTGGTCATTGGTGGGGGAATTCATACGAACAGTGTTTATAATCGTTCTCTTGGTTCTAGTGCTTTCAACAATCAAAGTACAATTACCGATGTATTTAAAGGCGAATCAAGTGATTACCGTAGCATAGCTTTTGAGACCTATGCCATTGATTATGCTGATCAAGCACAAACACAACTCGAGTCTATATTTAGAATAGGATTTGATGATGGGTTCCCTGGTACCTATCAGCAAAGCGAAATAACTCAAGACGGACGATCACGAGAATTTGCATTCTTTATGGGTACTGAATTCAAGAAAAATCTTCACATAGGATTTTCATTAGGAATAAATGAGGCCTTTCATAATATGAGCCGAAATATTTTGGAAGAGGATCTCGATAATGTCTATGATGGTGATTTCATTGAGCAAGATGAAAATGGAGAAAATGGGACGGATATTTATAGCATCCAGCTTTCCGACGAATTACGTTCCGATGTTCTTGGTTTTGAAGCCAGAATCGGAGCAGTTTACCAACTAGGGCAGTATCTCAACTTGGGAGCATCTTGGTCATTACCATCCATCATGGAGATTACTGAGGAATACAACTCTACGATAACCACAAGCTTTGACAACTCTTTAGGGCCATTTTTTGATAGTTTTGAAGGTGAATTTACCTATGCTATAATAAGCCCATCCAAGTATTCTTTAGGAATGGCAGTCAACCAACTAAAAGGCTTTGACCTTAGTATAGGAGTTGATTTTATATCGTATAACAAAACAGATATTGACCTTACCTATGATCAGAGTTTAGATTTCGATGAAGTGGCTTTTTTAAGAGATCAAGAAGCGGTGATCGAGCAAAGTATTAGCCAAAGATACCAATCGGTAATGAACACTCGAATCGGTGCACAATATCGTTTTAAAAATGGCGCAGAACTGAGGGCTGGCACGTCTATATTACCGTCTAAATCAGTCCAAATTGATGAAACTCGTACGTTATATTCTGGTGGTATTGGAATTCCAATAAGTAGAGATTTTTTTCTAGATATAACCACACAATATATACAGTGGAATGATCGTTCTGTTTTGTATGAGTATCAAGACATGGGTTCTACTATACCCATTCAAGAAAGCATTTCAGAAAGTAATCAGTTAATAAACGTATTGATTGGGATAAAAATTAAAATATGACCTCATTATCCTAAATTAATCTCCGTAGTTAGTGTAAAAAGGCTTCGTGACTGAAGCCTTTTTTTTGTCTTTTATTCAAGCTCGACTAGGCCTCAAGGCTATTAAAAAAAAGCTGTTACGCTCTATCTCGATCAACTGAAATACTTGAATTCGCAGCACCCACCAAGGTCACTAAGCCCGTGATAATAAGAACCTCTAGGGATAATATGATCCAACTAGGTTGAAGTACTAAATCGAACACGAAATATCCAACCAAATAGCTTACCCCAAGTGAAAGCCCCACTCCAAGGAGAGAAGAGAGACCACCGACTGCAAAAAATTCGATGAACAATATCCGTTTAATAATTTGTTTTTGAGCGCCCAATACCCGCAATAGCTGTGCCTCTTTTAGCCGCTGAAATCGTGAGCTTGCGGCTGCACCAGCTAAGACAATAAGTCCAGTGAGAATGCTAAAAAGCCCAATAAACTGTATTATAAAGGTGATTTGATTCAGAAAATCTCTAAATGATTCGATAAGTAAACCAATATCAAGTGCGGAGATATTCGGATATCGATTTACAATTTCTTGCTGCAAGATAAGCGCCTCATCTCTGGTTGATGTACGCACCGTTGTTGCAAAAAACTGAGGAGCATAGTTAAGTACACCATTTGGAAATACTACAAAGAAGTTGGGCTGTGGTTCTTCCCAGTTAACTTCACGGATACCAACAATGGTACTCGAAATGATAATTCCTTGCACATTCCACCGAAGGGTATCTCCTAAACTAGCCGACAGATCATCCATGAGATCAGAACTTACGGTTATTGGGACATAATCATTGGCAAGATTATTCATATTTAGTTCGTGCTGCCCAACAAATTCGCCTTGACTTAGGGTTTCGGTATCAATGAGGGAATCTCTATAGGTTGAACGATATTCTCTCTGAAGAGCCCACCGCCTTGCAGTTCGTGAGGTATCGGTTAAAATCTGGGTTACTGATTTATTCCCCATTGCTTCTAAACGCATGGTTACAATGGGAACATTTTGAAGTGTCTCATGATTTAATTCGCGAATAATCTCATTAACTCCATCATTTTGGTCTGCTTGAATGTCATAAAATGCAACATTAGGAATATCGTCAGATGTAGAAAAGTTAAGCGCACTTAACAATAAGTCCTGGGTTAAGTAAAGTGAACTTATAAGTGTTATTCCTAAACCAAAACTCAGAAGAAGAGTCGTTGTTTGATTTTGAGGACGGTACAGGTTGGATAAACCTTGCCGGATAGCATAAGGCCAACGTGGGCGAATAAGTGTACGGGTTAGTTTCATCAATCCTATGGATATGAGCACCAACACACCCGAAAGTACTACGACTCCCAAACTAAACCATGAAGCTGCCTCAATGGTACCTAGCATCCAAAAACCATATCCCCAAACTCCTAAAAGTATGAGCCCCATTATTGCAAGACGCTTTTGGCTAAGACTTTTAGATGCAGCAATGCTGCTTTGTCGCAGCGTTTGCAGGGGGGAGATTTGTGTTAAATCAACCAGAGGTAAACCTGCAAACAGAAGGGTAACCAACACTCCAACAGCAACGCCTACTAAAACAGATGGCCATGATAGAAACAATTGTAACTCAACCGGTAAAAAATCAGTAATTAAAAAGGGTAGTATTTGTTGAATTCCCACCCCTAAAAAAGCCCCTAAGAAGGCGCCTATGACCCCCATAGCGAAGGATTGAAATAAGAAAATGAGTATAGCATCTTTACCTTTGACTCCTACACATTTGAGAATGGCAATTTGAGGTATTTTTTCCCGGATATATACAAACATAGAGCTACCTATACCTAGTCCACCAAGTAATAATGCAATGAAGCCAATCATATTTAAGAAGTCACTCAATTGCTCAATGGCTGAACTCACTTCCGAACGACGCTCCTCAACATCATCGAAGCCGAAGGTGCTCAGATTTCGTAGCGAATCCAATTCTGCACGGATTAGTTCGGGTTGTTGATCATCACGGTAGGTGAAATAGCGTAGATATTCAACTCTAGACCCCCGTTGGAGAAGACCCGTCTCTTCTAAACCTTCAATAGGAATAAATATTCTAGGCCCAAAAAAGGAACCTGCTTGAGCTTGCCCCGGGATAGATAGCATACCTCCAAGTATAGGGTAGGAACGCAGGCCGATAGTTAAGGTGTCACCTAAGTTTAAATTAAATTGATCTAATACGCTTTGATCGATGAGTGCACCCTGGCCACGTTGAAACTCCTCAAATGCTTTGGTTGGCTGGGTTTTAATAGTCCCATAAAATGGGTAGGTAGAGGAAGAAGCAAATATTTGAGAGAGCCGCGTAAATCCAGAGTCAGCGGATACCATCGAGGCAAAACGAACCATGTGAGCACCCTCATCGAATCGGCGTTCTAAAAACCCATTCAAAACCGTGTCAAAAGGAGCAGTATGTCGCACTTCTAAGTCGGCGCCTAACAACTCTTTGGATTGATTGTCAATACTTTGACTTAGATTATCTCGTAAGGAGCTTATGGATACTTGAGCGGCTACGCCTATCACAATAGCCGACAGAAATAGGGCCAGTTTAACGCGGTGGGTTCTAGATTCGCGCCAGGCCATTTTTAGTAACCAAAATGTATTGGAAGTGGGTTTATTCATGACTAAACAGGTATTGAAGGGTTGCTACCGATTTGCGTCAGCGTATGGCCAAAGCGCTGCTCGGCTATCTCTCCACGATGCAATCGTATTTGTTGCTCGCACTTCTGGGCAAGAAGCAGGTCATGAGTAACAATAACTAAGGTGGTTTGTTTTTCTTTATTTAGGTTAAAGAGTAACTCCTCGACTTGGTCACCTGTTTCAGCATCTAGATTTCCAGTGGGTTCATCTGCAAATAGTACGCTTGGTTCGTTAATGAAAGCACGAGCTATGGCAACACGTTGCTGCTCGCCACCCGATAATTGAGAGGGGTAGTGAGTTAGGCGATCCTTTAAGCCAACACTGCTTAGTAATTCAATCGCTCTGTGCTCAATTTCATTATTACTACCACCACGTAATTCTAAGGGAACCATTACATTCTCAAGGGCCGTTAGGGTAGGCAAAAGCTGAAAGTTTTGGAAAATAAAACCTACTCTTTTATTCCGGATATCTGCTCGCTCATCTTCATTCATACCGCTTAAGACACTTCCATCCAGTAATACCCTGCCTGAATCAGGGGTATCTAGACCAGCACAAAGTCCCAATAAGGTGGTTTTTCCACTACCGGAAGGTCCAACTATAGCACAGCTTGTTCCCTTAGTTATGCTAAATTCAATGTCCTTGAGTACATGTAGTTGACTGTTGCCACTTTTAAAGCTTCGGTTAATTTGTTCTAATTGTAAAATAGGTGGTTGACTTGAGTCGGTTTGGGTTTGTGATAATGCAGTTACTTCGCTCATAGGAGAATGAATTAAAGATAAAACTGGTTAATTTGTAGGTGTATGATCTGATTTAATTTCTAATCTAAAAACATGGTTGATCAAGTATTATAGCTATAAATGAGGGTCGTTTAGATGGTATTTTGTCATTCGTTTTTCTAGAGTTTTCACGTAGGTAGCGTCTCTAAAGCGTTGCTGACAAAGTAAATTATCTATGCAATACTTGTACGACTACAACCATAATTTGTTAAACACAGTTCTTATGATTTCTCACTTCTTTAATACCTTTTACAAACGGGTTATTTCGATGATTGGGTTGTTGTTTGTCCTTCTGAACTATCAAGGGATCCAAGCACAACAGAGTCCAGAAAAGATTTTATTTTTTGGTGACAGTATAACCGCAGGATATGGACTTAATCCGGATAGAGCTTTCCCTGCGTTAATACAGAAGCAAATCGATTCGTTAGGGTTGAATTATACCGTTGTAAATGCCGGTCTAAGTGGTGAAACCTCCGCTGGCGGGCTTCGCAGAGTAGACTGGGTTTTACAGCAAGGAGTAGATATTTTTGTGCTAGAATTAGGGGGTAATGACGGACTTCGGGGTTTAAATCTACAGCAAACAAAGGCCAATCTTCAAGGAATCGTCGACAAGGTAAAAGCTACGTATCCCCAGTCATTAATAGTGCTTGCAGGTATGGAAGTGCCGCCCAATTTAGGTGCTAATTATACCCTCGAGTTTCGAGAAATGTATGTAGAATTAGCTCAAGAGAACGATGTACTTTTCATTCCGTTCATTTTGGAGGGAGTAGGGGGAGTCCCTGAACTCAATTTACCGGATCAAATACATCCAAATGAGGAAGGTCACAGAAAGGTAGCCCAACATGTTTGGGGGTATCTGGTTGATGTATTCACCAACAGTAAACCCACTGAATTAGATTGATCTACTTTGTTTTGAATCAACAAAGACTGAATCAACAAATCCTGGACCAGATAAAGTCTGGACCTAATTAAACCTGAGCCAGATAAAGTCTGGCTCCTTTATCATTCGGCCCCTAATTTATTGTTTAGTCGTTCACCGGCCAATCCGAAATGAGTTCGGCTACCTGACTAGCGAATGACCGAACCCATTCAGTGTACTGAAGGCCACTCGGATGCAATTGATCGTCAGCGATAAAAGTGGGATTGTCTTTAGTTAGCTCAGATATAGGGGTTATATCAAAAAATGGAATACCAAAACGTTGGCAGATTTCTTTGGCTTTTGCGTCATAGGCTAACAATTCGGCCCTAATAGTATCCTCTCCACGAGCTTGTCCAAATGGAGTGACCCCGTAGTTGGGTATGGATACGGCAAATATTCCTGAAGCTCCATGTACAGAATGTTGAATGGCCCATTTAATGAGCGCTTCATATTCTTTTTCGAATTGTTCGAACGCGTACCCACGATATTGGTTATTTACTCCAATAAGTAAAGATATTAACTCATATTTGTCCTTTAAATCAGCTTGTTCTATTCCGTGCTGTAATTCGTTGGTAGTCCAACCTGTTGTGGCTACGATCTGGGGTTCATCAACCCGAAGATGGTGGATTCTGCGAAGGGAATCAGCCAATTGTACGGGCCAACGGTGGGTAGAATCGACCGCCTCGCCTATGGTGTAAGAGTCTCCTAATGCTAAATAAGAAATACTGGGCAATGCAGTTCCCGTAGCAATCATGTAGTCAGTTTCAATAGGTTTAGGTTCGTTGCAAGCGATTAGGGTGAAGCATAGAATTAGGCTAAGGATACATAAAATGCGAATTGTCAATTAGTGAATAAAAAAGTTACGATGTAATTATTTTTAAATGATATAGTTGGTCGGTACGTTCTGCATAATGAATTGCAATGTAGGATTATAGGGAAACTCATAGGAATGATGCAACGGATTAATTGCATTAAAAAATAAGCGTGTTTGTTAACTATTTATTATTATTACCGCAATCTGGTGCTTTTTTGGAAGCGCTTGCATTTATGTGTAAATTAATAACATAACAGATCTACAGATTGCTTCTTTACTTACACAAGCACATGTATAAGTGGATATAACTACCAATCATAATTAATTAGGAATCATTATGAGTAAAATGCTTCGGCAGATGATGCTGCTAACGGTTGTCTTTTTGGCATACAGTACGGCAATTCTTCACGCCAATACTTCTAATCTCGAAATGAATACCACCGTATCTGGTCAGGTATTAGACGTAGACGGTGACCCATTACCAGGGGTTAACGTAGTCGTAAAAGGGACCGTTGTAGGGACCCCAACAAATGCGAATGGCGAATTTAGTTTAACCGTTCAAACTAATCCTCCAATTACCCTGCAGTTTTCAATCGTGGGTTTCCAAATGCAAGAATTACTGATTGAGGATAATAATGTCAGTGATATTAGGATAGTGTTGGAAGAACAAACCATTTTTGGTAGTGATGTGGTAGTTTCCGCTTCTCGAGTAGAAGAATCCATTTTAAAATCACCCGTATCTATAGAAAAACTGGATATTCTAGATATTAAAAATACGGCAGCTACCTCTTTTTACGATGCCATCCGTAATGTAAAGGGCGTCGATTTTAGTACTCAAAGTTTAACATTCAAATCAGTCAATGCTAGAGGTTTTGGCTCAAATGGGAATACTAGGTTTGTTCAATTATTAGACGGTGTTGATGGACAAGCACCAGGTCTAAATTTTCCAATAGGTAATATATTAGGTGCTTCAGAATTAGATGTTGAGAGCGTCGAGCTTATACCGGGTGCTGCATCAGCGCTATATGGTCCTAATGCAATGAATGGCATTCTGTTACTTAATACAAAAAGCCCATTTGATTACCAAGGATTAGATATACGCACCAAAGTTGGAACAACGCATCAGGATGGTGTTGATCATGAGGCATCTTTGTATCAAGATACAGGTTTTAGATATGCTCAAGCGGTGAATAACAAAATTGCATTTAAAGTAAGCGCCTCGTGGCTCAATGCTCAAGATTTTGTCGGAGTTGACTATAGAGACCAGAGTGGTGCTACCGTTGAGGGTATACCAAATAATTCTGAGAGTATGCGGGACGTTAATAGAGTTTATGACGGGGTTAATACCTATGGTGACTTTATGATTGATATAGGTACTATAGCTGATCTTCAAATAAATAGTCCAGCCACTGATCCTGCATTAGCCGGTCAACTTATAGCCATAAGAAGTTTGTTACCAAATGGCATAAATGGTGCTTTTACACCTACTGGTTATAGAGAGAGTGACTTTGTTGATAATACAGCTGAAAATTTCAAAATTGGTACCGCTCTCCATTACAGATTGAATGATAAAATTGAGGCGATTGCTCAGTTTAATGCTGGTTTGGGAAATACGGTATATACTGCTAATGATCGGTTTATTTTAAATGATCTTAGCATATGGACAGGTAAATTAGAACTACGTGGGTCAAATTTTTCTATTCGAGCTTACACAACGCAAGAAAACTCCGGAGACTCATACGCTGCTAATACGGTAGCTTCGCTTATTAATCAACAACATTACTTACCGGCTTACTTTGGAGGATATATAGATTTTCTAACAGGTGGTAATATAACGGGTGCCAACCCTACAGGAATTACGATTAATGCTACAAACTATAATGCTCTTCATGATGCTGCAAGACAAGTTGCTGAGTTTGCTCAACCTAGTGCTGATAGTGAAGAATTCAAAGCCAGTATGAATGAATTTAGAAGTAAAGCAATATCTGAGGGAGGAGCTAAATTCCTAGATAAATCTGCATTATACCATTATGAGGGTAGTTACAACTTTGGAGAAGCTATAAAATTTGCAAATGTTTTGGTTGGAGCTAACTTTAGAACGTTTGCACTAAACTCTGAAGGAACACTTTTTGCACTAGATGAAAATGGTGACGAGGTTTCCTTCAATGAGTACGGAGGTTATGTACAACTTTCAAGAGACCTTATAGAGAGTTTAAAAATACAAACCTCTATGAGATATGATAAAAATGAAAATTTTGAGGGTCAAATATCACCAAGAGCATCTGCTGTTTGGGAGTTTGCAAATAACCAAAATCTCCGAGCATCTTATCAGAAGGGATTCAGAATGCCAACCACCCAAGATCAATATATTGATTTAGATGTTGTTACCCGGCGTCTTCTAGGACGGAATGAATTAATTGCTGACAGATATAATTTAGACAAAAATACGGTGTATACTACCGAGAGTGTACAGGCTGCACAAGCTAGTGGAAATGTGAGTGATTTAATTGTTGCTTCTGATGCCTATAAAGAATACAAGACAGAAAAAGTTACTACTTTTGAAGTAGGCTATAAAAGTGTTCTATTTGATGGTAAACTGTTTTTAGATCTCTATTATTACAACAGTACGTATCAAGACTTTGGCGCTGAAATTGATGTAACACAGGCCTATTCAATAGCTGGCGGGTTAACCGGAGCCGGTGCAATTCCTACCGGTTATACTACCTCAGAGGGTATTGCACATAGCTCTGACCTGCAACAAGTTTTTGTTACAGGTGGTGGCCAAGGTATTGGTCTACAACGATATGGTTATGATACCAATATGGACGACGATGTGAATACTTATGGATTTGGGTTAAGTGCGGACCTTATGCTATTTGGTAATTTTAAAGTGTCCGGTAATGCTACTTACAATAAAATTGAGGATTTAGATGACTTAACTCAACGTACGTATAATGTAGCCTTCAATACGCCCGAGTGGAGATACAACTTCTCTTTAAGTAACAGAAAATTGACCGATAAAATAGGGTTTAATATGACATATAGATGGCAAGATGCCTACCTATGGCAGTCATCTATTGGTTCTGGTATAATTCCAGATTTTCAAACTCTTGATGCCCAAGTTTCTTACGCACTACCTGCACTTAATGCTAGTGTAAAAGTGGGAGGTTCAAACATCTTAAATGAGCGTTACACAACTTCATTCGCAAATCCAAATGTTGGAGCTATTTATTATGTCCAGCTAAATTTTGAAAACCTTTTAAACAGATAGTTATATCATGAATAGTATTAAGACATTAAAACACATTGCGACACTAGCATTAGCTATTATTGTTTTAGCTAATTGTAGCTCAGAAGATACACTCACAAGTGATTGGATAGAGTCAAATACGACGGAATCTAACCTGACCCTAGGAGATCTAAAAGCTTCAAACTTTGTTTGGCTGGGTGCTTCCATGACTGCGGGATATCAAGATGCTGGCTTCTTTAAGGAAGGACAAGAAAATGCGTATCCTACTATTGTAGCAAGACAATTACAACAAGTTGATCCAACCATTACTTATAATTATCCAAATATAGTAACGGTTATGGGTACTGGGAGAACGGCTATAGATCTCAACGCTGCGCTTGCTTTCTTAACAACAGGCCAAGGTTCTTTAGGTGACGCACTGGTCCCATCAGTTGGTGATGGAATAAAACAAAATACAAATTCACCGATACATAATTTCTCAGTGACAAGCATGAGAGCAATTGACATGGGTGTAGCAGGATACGGACAAGTAAATCCTTTCTTTGGTGCATTTAATAGTGGACCAACAGCAACGGTATTAGGTGATGCAGTAGCAAGTAGTCCAAGTTTTTTCTCATTATGGCCTGGAGGTAATGATCTTTTAGGATATGCATTAGGTGGGGGCTCAGTAGATGGATATGATCCTACCAATACTGGAGCATTGACTGATCCCGCAACCTTTTCCGCTGCGCTAGATGGTGCATTAACTGCTCTTACAGCCAATGGGTCTCATGGAATTGTTTTGAATGTAGCACCATGGACATTGGTCCCTTATTTTCAAGCAGCAACTCAATTGAGTGGAGGTGTAAACCTACTCCCAGCAGGTTCTATTGATGCTCCTACAGCGGCTTTCTTAAACAGTGTGGCGGCATATGGAGCATACAATGCTGCATTAGATCAAGTAGTTCTAGCTGGTGCGATTACTGCTGAAGAAGCTGCGATGAGAAAAATTACATTCACAGCTGATGTGGCAAATCCTCCTGTTATTACTGATGAATCATTAACTGATTTATCAGCTATGGGAATAGCCAGTTGGCGTCAAGCATCGCCTGGCGTAGCATCATTAGGTATTCCTGCTGATATTTTCCCATTGACTGCAATATTTACAATTGGTGTACAACAAGAAGATGGGAGTATTCCTGGCGTGTCAGTGCCACTTTCCGATCAATACACTTTAACCGCGGCAGAACAAGGAAATATCTTATCCCATGCTGCTCAGTACAATGCTGCTATAACAGCTGCAGTAGATAATAACGACAATTTACATTTAGTAGACATACATCCTTTAATGGCTGATCTGTTTGGGTTATCACCCCAAATTGCTGCCGCTATCGGTATGGGGAATGCAGGGGTACAAGGAGCCGATGGAGTACTTGGTTTTATGTCAGGTGGGATTAATCTTGTACCACTCTCATTAACACAAGCAGAATTGTACAATAGTGTCTTCTCAACTGACTTTGTTCATCCAAATCCCAGAGGGCAAGCATTGATAGCTAACGAAATAATAAAAGTTCTAAATGCAAAATATGGAGCAACCATACCTACAGTTGATCCGCTAGCATTTGAGCCAATTTATGCGCCCTTTTAAGCTTAAGCGAAGGCGTTGAAATAAACCTTTTTAAGCCCCTTCTAGTTTGAAGGGGCTTTTTTTATGCCAAAATTGTCAGTAAGTAGATCAAGAAAAGGGTAACTTTGTCACTTTAAAAGAATTGAATCAGCTTGGCATACTAATTGCGTTTTAATTTTAAAACAAATTCAAACGTATAGATTCATTCAGGCATGGTAAAAACCACTGAGCAGTCATTGGATGAATATTCATACGCCGGAGAAAACAATCCAAAAACAATGCAAGACAGTCTGCAAGAATACAGCAAGAAAAACGTGAAAGAATCCACTCAAAAGGAAATGAACCAGGCAAAAGAACAGACTAGCAACGAAGCAAATAGCAACGAAGCAATCCAACAGAATCTAGACGAGCAAGCCAATAATGATGTGGAACAAACCACTGCGCCGAATGCGGCAGAAGATGAACCCAATGAGGCTTTAGCGGAAGAAGTGGCCGAAGAAGAAATCGATTTAGTCGCCCAGTTACAGCATGAC
>ERZ802822.1548-NODE-1548-length-13843-cov-7.181897_pt1 | contig 13843 bp, 12 predicted proteins | sample MGYA00345649_ERZ802822 | MGnify/ENA primary metagenome ERZ802822 (study PRJEB30503, sample SAMEA104212359) | marine metagenome | biome: Westerlies Biome; feature: [SRF] surface water layer (ENVO:00010504) within the epipelagic zone...; material: water...
CCGTATAAGGCCAGGTACACAAATTAATGAACACGGAAAAATTGGAAATTTTGTTGAAGTTAAGAATTCAATAATTGATACAAATTCAAAAATTAACCACCTATCCTATGTTGGAGACTCAATGATTGGAAAAAATGTTAATGTTGGAGCAGGAACAATAACATGTAATTACGATGGAAAAGCAAAATATAAAACAGTTATTAAAGACAATGCCTTTATAGGATCAAACTCTTCACTTGTTGCGCCATTAGAGGTTGGTAAAAATGCATACATTGGCTCTGGCTCAACGATAACAAAGAAAGTTAAACAAGATAGTCTGGCTGTTGAAAGATCAGTTCAAATGGAAGTAAAAAATTGGGCCAAGAGGAAAAATAAAAAGTAATTTTATGTGTGGAATAGTAGGTATCACAGCAAATGAATCTGTTTCTTCAAACATAATTGGTGCCTTGAAGAAACTTGAGTACCGAGGTTACGACTCAGCCGGCATAGCTATTAATACTGAGAGTCAAATTCACCAAAAAAAAGCGAAAGGTAAGCTTGATAACTTAATACTGTCCCTTCAAAAAGATGGTTTTGATGGAAAGGTTGGGATTGGCCATACGAGATGGGCTACTCATGGTGAGCCATCTGAAAGAAATGCTCATCCTCACTCATCGCGAAGAGTTTCACTCGTTCACAACGGAATTATTGAAAATGCATCGGAACTAAAAGGTAGAACAGAATTAAAAAGCTACAATTTTGACTCAGATACTGACTCTGAAGTTATTACGGCCCTAATTACTCATTATCTCAATGAGGGCCATAATCATATGGAGTCAGTAAAGCAAACTATATCATTATTGGAGGGTTCTTACGCACTAGCTATCATCTTTAGTGACCTTAAGGATAAAATAATTGGCGCAAGGAATGGAAGTCCTTTGGTAGCGGGAACTGATGGCAACTCTAGCTCATTAGGATCTGACTCAATAGCATTAAGTTCAATTGCCAAACAGGTATGTTATCTAGAAGATGGTGACATTGTTGTGCTAAGTAGAGAAAATGTTGAAATTTATAATTCATCAGGAGATCGAGCTAATAGAGAATTTGTTGACATTGGTATTATGGATACAGAAGTCAGCAAGGGATCATACAATCATTTTATGGAAAAAGAGATTCATGAGCATCCCAAGGCTGTTGGTGAAACATTTAGACAATTCATTGATCATGATCAGGGTATAATTTCAGTTGATGATATAGGACTAAACTTCAATGATATTTCAAAGGTACATTTAATTGCCTGTGGTACAGCATACTACTCTTGCTTGGTTGCAAAATATTATTTTGAACAATATGCAAGACTGCCCGTAGAGTGTGATATGGCATCTGAGTTTAGATACCGAGATCCTGTTCTTGATAATAAGGCATTATATATATTTGTTTCTCAATCAGGTGAAACAGCTGACACAAAAGCGGCATTAGATTATTGCAAAGACGCCAAGGTCAGAACACTCAGTATTGTAAATGTTATGAATAGCTCAATTGCACGCGAAAGTGATTATTGTTTATATACTAAAGCGGGAGCAGAAATTGGCGTAGCTTCCACAAAAGCATTTACGGCGCAATTGTCGGTGCTGTTGTCAATGGCACTACATTGTGGCACCAAGAATAACAATGTTACAATTGAGCAGAATAGAGAGATTTGCAAAGAAATTATGCAAGCTCCACAAATTCTAGATAAGGCAATAAAAAGATCTTATGAATTAAAAGAAACTGCGAAAGCGATTATAGATTCAAAAGGTGTAATGTATTTAGGAAGAGGCACATCCTTTCCTCTGGCACTAGAAGGAGCACTCAAATTTAAAGAAATCTCTTATATACATGCGGAAGGTTATCCAGCTGGAGAGATGAAACATGGTCCACTTGCCCTGATTGAGAAAGATTTGCCAGTAGTTTGTATAGTTCCACCAGGCCCTCTATTTCATAAAACAGTATCCAATATTCAAGAGGTGATTGCTCGAGGAGGGAGAATATTAATGATCACGGATGATGAAAGTCTTGAATCCAGTTCAGAAAATATATGGAAGATTTTTAGATTGCCAAAAACACCAAAATCTATTGAAGCCATAGTATATTCTGTTCCAATACACATGTTGGCGTACTATACAGCTGTTGAACTAGGCAATGATGTAGATCAACCCCGCAATCTTGCAAAATCAGTTACAGTTGAATAGTTCACAACAGTAAATTAACGCTAGAGAGGAAAATATGAATAATTTATCATTATTAAAAAATACTTTAAGAGTTTTTGGAATAGCATTTATATTAATTATACCAGTGATGAAGCTAGACCCTTTAGGTGGCTGGGCTTGGAGTCCAGGACAATGGGAATATGAGATGATGATTCAAGGAATTTATATGACTCTTGGGATTATGATGATAATTGCAGCAAAAGATCCAGTAAAAAACGCAATGTTTGTATGGTTTGTTGTTTGGAGTAGTGTTGTTCATGGTGGGATTATGGCTTATCAAGCAGTTATTGATACGCATGAAATGGGACATTTTTTAGGAGATATACCAGTATTATTTATTCTAGCTATATTAGCTAGTTATAGTCTTAGAAAGGAACAGGTAAATAATTAATAAAGCCTTATTTAATGTTATCAAGCAATCGACAACAGTGGAATAAGCCTACAGATAAATCTTGGATAAAAAAACACCAAATACCCAAGACATTAATAGTCTCTTTTTTATACTATACGATATTTAAAAATAAATTATTATAAGTTTTATGACAGTAACTCTCAAAACAGAAGGCGATGTATCAATCATTCACATGGATGATGGAAAAGTAAATGTTTTTTCACCAGAGATGATTCAAAATTTCGAAAAAATTATGGATCAAATACCAACCGATAAGGGTTCAGTTTTAATTACAGGGAGACCTGGAATGTTTTCAGCTGGATTTGATTTAAAGGTTATGATGTCGAGTCCTGAAAATGCTGCCGCTATGGTAAAATCTGGTTTCTTAATGTTGAAAAGAGTTTTCTCATTTCCTCGTCCTGTAGTTGCTGCATGTAGTGGACACGCTATTGCCCTCGGGGCTTTTCTTTTATGCAGCAGTGATTACCGTGTTGGCTGTGCAGGCGACTTTAAGATTGGGGCAAATGAATTAAGAAACAATATGATTGTACCAACACCTATTTTAGAAATTGCAAAATTTAAATTAACCAAATCACACAAGCAAAGGGCGCTACTTAATGCTGAAATGTATTCAATAAAAGATTCGATTGAACCAGGATATATTGATGAAGTTGCAAGTCCTGAAAGTTTTTATGATATCGCCCTAGCCAAAGCTAAAGATTTAGCAACTTTGGCACACCCTCAATATGATCAAACTAAGAAACTCGATCAGGAAGACGTGTTGCCTAAAATTAGCAAAGGTATAGAACAAATCACCTCACCTGTTGGGTAAATCAAATTTATCTAATAAAATCAATATATTTAGCTAAGACTCTAGTAATTTAGATTATTTGGTACTATAAGGCTGAAAAATATAGAGTTTTTAAAAATGACCAAATGGACATCAAATAGTTGGAGAGGATACAAGGCAAAACATATTCCTGAATATCCAGATAAATCAGAGTTAGAGAAAACTGAAAGCCAACTTAAAACATATCCGCCACTAGTTTTTGCAGGTGAAGCAAGAGATTTAAAAAGACATCTTGCTAGAGTCTCAGAAGGAAAAGCGTTTCTATTGCAAGGTGGAGATTGCGCAGAAAGTTTCGACGACTTTAATGCTGATTACATAAGGGATACCTTCAAAGTTCTTTTACAAATGTCTGTGACACTTACAGCAGCAGGCAATTGCCCCGTTGTTAAAGTTGGAAGAATGGCAGGACAATTTGCTAAACCAAGAAGTTCACCTAAAGAAGAAATTGATGGAGTTGAGTTAGATAGTTATAAAGGCGATATCATTAATGATATGGAGTTTACTGAGTCTTCAAGAGTGCCTGATCCTCAAAGAATGATCAGAGCATACACTCAATCAGCAGCAACTCTCAATTTATTACGCGCTTTTGCAAAGGGTGGTTTTTCTGACCTTAATAAAGTTCACCAATGGAATATGGGTTTTGTTGATGAGAGTCCTCAAGGAAAAAAATTCAGAGATCTAGCTGACAAAATATCAGATACATTATCTTTTATGGATGCCATAGGTATTTCATCTGGAAATACAAAAAGATTAAGAAATGTTGATTTTTTTACAAGTCATGAAGCACTCCTTTTGCCATATGAGGAATGTTTAACACGTACAGATAGTACAACTGGTGAAGTGTACGATACATCTGCTCACATGGTGTGGATTGGTGATAGAACAAGACAACTTGATGGAGCTCACGTAGAATTTTGTAGAGGTATTAAAAACCCTATTGGAATTAAGTGTGGTCCAACTTTAGATCCTGATGAATTAAAGAAATTGATCGATGTATTAAATCCCGAAAATGAAGCTGGTAAAATTACCCTCATTTGTAGATTTGGGGTTGATAATGTTGAAGAGAAGTTGCCCAAACTAATTGGACCTTTTGCTAACTCAGATTACAACCTTGTTTGGTCATGCGACCCCATGCACGGTAATACTATGAAAGCTAATTCTGGCTTTAAGACCAGACCTTTCGAGAGAGTTATTCAAGAAGTTGAGTCATTTTTTGATATTCATCACTCTTTAGGAACATATCCTGGTGGAGTGCATTTGGAGATGACAGGGCAAAACGTGACTGAGTGCATTGGTGGTGCCCAAGCGATAAAAGATGAAGATTTATCTGCCAGATACCATACTCATTGTGACCCTAGACTTAACGCAAACCAGGCATTAGAACTTGCCTTCTTAATATCTGACAAGCTCAGAGAATCTCAAGAACCTCACAAGTCAAAAATTATAATTGCCAAGTAATTGCGACTAAATTAATTAGTTGTAATATCAGTCAAATGACAGAAAAAATTTCATTATTAGTAGTTCAATCAAACCCAGTTGTTGGGAATATTGCATTCAACAAACAGATCGTTATTGACCACTTACAAAATAATAATTCTGATCTAATTTTATTTTCAGAGCTTATGTTAACTGGTTACCCGCCAGAGGATTTAATTTTGAAGCCTGCTTTTATGAAAAAAGTTCATGAAGCAGTTGATGAAATTGTCAATCTATCAAAAGGGAAGCACCCAACAGTTGTACTAGGTACACCTTGGTTAGATGAAGGTAATTTATTTAATGCTGCGGTAGTCATTCATGATGGAAAGATCTTACATAAACATTACAAGATGGCACTTCCAAACTATGGAGTATTTGATGAAAAGAGAATATTTTCAAATGGTGAAAAAGTAAGTGTTATAGATTTTAAAGGTATTAATCTGGGGATATTTATTTGTGAAGATATTTGGGTAAATCAAACCATCACTGAAATTGGTGAACAACAAATTGATCTTGCTGTTTCTCTCAATGCGTCTCCTTTTGATATTAATAAAATCAACGAAAGAGAAAAGAAAGCTATCGAATTTTCAAAATCTATTGCTGCACCTCTCATCTATGTTAATCAAGTAGGAGGTCAGGATGAAATAGTCTTTGATGGAAGCTCATTCCTGAATGATCAAGAAAAAGTTATCTACAAACTTAAGCACTGTCAGTCAGAGTCTAAGGAATTTTTATTTGATGAAGACCATAAATTTTTAATAGAAGATACGTTCTCTGATCATACAGATATGAATGATGTCATCTACTCCAGTTTAATCTTGGGTCTAAGAGATTATGTTGAAAAGAATAATTTTCCAGGCGTTGTATTGGGAATATCAGGAGGAATTGATAGTGCTTTTAGTGCAGCTGTTGCCACTGATGCACTTGGTCCTTCAAGAGTAAAAGGTATCTTAATGCCCTCAAAATATACAAGCATTGAGAGCAATAAAGATGCATCAGAATTAGGTAATAATTTGGGCATTGAACTCATGAACATATCTATCAATGAAATTGTCAATTCATACGACAACACACTTAATGATCTATTTTCTGGAACAGAAAAAGACATCACTGAAGAAAATATTCAATCGCGAACAAGAGGAGCAATTTTGATGGCCTATTCAAACAAATTTGGCCACATGGTTATCACCAATGGTAATAAATCTGAGGTATCTGTTGGCTATTCGACACTCTATGGAGATATGTGTGGAGGATTCTCAGTCGTTAAAGATATTTACAAAACTGATTTATTTAAATTGTCAGAATGGAGAAACAAAAATAAGCCCTCTTTATCGTTGCTCGATAAAAATGAGATTATACCAAATAATATTATAACCAAGGAACCTACAGCTGAATTAAAAGAAGATCAGAAAGACAGTGACTCACTTCCACCCTATGATGTATTGGATAAAGTATTGTACCATCTTGTGGAAAAAGAAAGTTCAGTAAAAGAGATTGTAGATCAAGGATTTGATAAAGAATTAGTTAAAAGAATTCAAAATCTACTCTACAATTCAGAATATAAAAGAAGACAAGCAGCACCAGGCGTGAAGATTTCTGAGAGAAATTTTGGCTATGACAGAAGATATCCGATCACGAACGCATTTAGAGATATGGAAAATTAAATGACAACAGTAACAAGGTTTGCACCAAGTCCAACAGGTTTATTACATCTTGGAAACATTAGAACAGCATTAATTAATTGGCTGTATGCACGTACCAACAATGGGAAATTCATTTTAAGAATTGATGATACTGATTTAGAACGATCAAAAGATGAATATATTTCTCAGATCAAATATGATCTTGATTGGCTGGGCATTGATTTTGATGAAACGTTCAATCAATCGTCTCGTTTCGACAGATACAGGGAGCAATTCGAGAAATTAAAAGCTGATGGCAGAATTTACCCTTGCTATGAAACACCCGAAGAACTTGAAAGAAAAAGAAAATTGCTCATTGCAGCTGGTGGCAAGCAAGTGTACGACCGGTCTGCAATGGAATTAACAGACCAACAAAAGAAAGACTACGAAGCAGAAGGAAGAAAACCCCACTGGAGATTCTTATTAAAAACTGAACGTATGAAATGGGATGATTTACTTAAAGGTGAAATAGATATAGACCTCACCAGTTTGTCTGACCCTGTTTTGTTTAGAGAGGACGGAGTTCCTTTGTATACTTTTAGTTCAGCTGTAGATGATATTGACTACGATATAACCAACGTAATTAGAGGAGACGACCATACAAGCAATACAGCTGTTCAAGTAGAAATTATCAATGCGTTGGACCAAAATAAAATAACTTTTGCCCATCACGCCTTACTAAAAGCATCAAGTGGAGATAAATTATCAAAACGAGACAATGTCATATCCATTAGTAGTTTCAGGGAGGCGAATATGGAGCCTATATCAATACTAAGTTTATTGGCGACTATCGGCACGTCTAATTCTATCGAATTAAAAGACAATATAGATCAAATAAAAAGTGAATTTAAATTGAGTACAATTTCAACGTCACCTGGTCGAATTGAAATTGATGTATTGAATGCTCTCAATAAAAAACAGGTTCAAAAATACAATTTTAGTGAGATCGAAGAGAGATTAAAAAAGATTGATGAAAAAATTGATCAAAAGTTTTGGGAAACAATCAGAGGCAATCTGAATGTTGTTGAAGATATAAAACAATGGACGGACATTGTATTTAATAGTGAGACCATTAAGCCTTCTGATAAAGATTATATTAAGATTGCAATGGAATTGATCCCTGATGATCCATGGAATGATGAAACATGGGGACTATGGACTTCGGCCATAAAAGAGAAAACTGGCAGAAAAGGAAAAGAGTTATTCTTACCTCTTAGAGAAGCCTTTACAGGACTTAATCATGGTCCAGAAATGAAACTACTTATTCAATTACTGGGCAGAGAAAAAATCATAGAAAGAGTTGAGTTATAAATGTCACTGAATTTATACGACACATTCTCAAACTCAAAAAAAAAGTTTGAACCAATTGATCCAAAAAATATCAGAATGTATGTTTGTGGTCCCACAGTATACGACTATCCACACGTAGGAAACGCAAGACCTGTTATAGTTTTTGATATTTTATTTCGAATTCTTCAAAACATATACGGTACTGAGCATGTAACATACGTGAGAAATATAACTGACGTTGATGATAAGATTATAAATGCCTCTCAAGAAAATAATGAAGACATCAATGAATTAACTTCAAGAACCATTAATTATTTTCACGCTGATGCGAAATATATAGGAGCAATGGAACCCTCCTTTGAGCCCAGAGCAACGGATCACATAGCTGAAATGATTAATATTATTGAGACTTTAATTGAAAAAAATTATGCCTATGTTGCTGAGAATAACGTTCTTTTCTCATCTACTAAATTTTCTAAATACGGATCATTATCAGGTAAAAACCTTGAAGAAATGATTGCTGGATCAAGAGTCGATGTTGAAAGTTATAAGCAAGAAGCCTCAGATTTTATACTATGGAAGCCTTCTAAAGATAACGAGCCTGGATGGGACAGTCCATGGGGCAAGGGAAGGCCTGGATGGCATATAGAGTGTTCAGCAATGAGTGAAAAATTATTAGGTAAAACATTTGATATTCATGGTGGTGGGCAAGATTTAATTTTTCCACATCACGAAAATGAAATCGCTCAAAGTGAGTGTGCAAACGGAGAAAAATTTGCAAATTATTGGGTTCATAATGGCTTTGTCACAGTCGAAGGAAATAAAATGGCAAAATCTGATGGAAATTTTGTAACGGTGAATGAACTTAAAGAAAAATACCAAGGAGAGGTTATTAGATTAACCATGATACTCACTCATTATCGTCAGCCATTGAATTGGACAAATGATAATCTACAAGAAAGCAAAAAAACACTGGATAAGTGGTACCAATATTTTTCTGAAGTTGATTTTAAGCCTGACTTAAGTGTGAAGATTGATGAAAATGTAATGAACGCACTAAATGATGACATGAATACGCCTCAGGCAATAGCTGAATTGCATAAATTATTCAAAAATTGTAAAAGTAATGATCACGATTCATTAAATCAATTTTTAATTTCGGCTCAATTTCTTGGATTGATGAATGATGAACCTTCTCAATGGTTATCATGGGGTAAAGAAAATATAATTGTAGATCAAAATAAGATTGAGTCATTAATTACTCAAAGAAACACTGCAAGAGCAAATAAAGATTTTGCTGAAGCTGATAGAATTAGAGATGAGTTGGAAAATTTAGGAATAGTACTAGAAGATAAAGGTACAGAAACCACATGGAAAACTAAGTAAATGAAAGAAAAGTTATTTATATTTGATACAACATTGAGAGACGGAGCACAAACTTATGGTGTTGATTTTAACGTAGATGAGAAAAAAATTCTTGCATCAAAACTTGATGCCTTAGGCGTTGATTATATTGAGGGTGGATGGCCTGGTGCAAATGAAACTGATACACAATTTTTCGCTGAAAAAATGGAATTTAAAAATTCTACGTTTACGGCTTTTGGCATGACCAAAAAGACAGGAAGGAGTGCTGAAAATGATCCTGGTTTAGCTGCCATGATTAACGTAAGTGCCCCATCAGTTTGCGTAGTGGGTAAGTCTTGGGATTTTCATGTAGATTTAGCGTTAGGAATTTCCAATGAGGAAAACTTAGTAAATATTGCGGAGTCTATTAACTTTTTATCAAGCAGCAAGAAGGAAGTTCATTTTGATGCTGAACATTTCTTTGATGGCTACAAAGCTAATCCTCAATATGCGATAAAGTGTTTAAAAGCAGCACAAGACAATGGAGCAAGGTGGATGGTTCTTTGTGATACCAACGGAGGCACATTACCCCATGAAGTAGAACAGATTGTTTCAGAAGTTGTGAAGGATATTCCAGGCGATCAACTTGGTATTCACGCACATAATGATACCGGAAATGCTGTAGCAAATTCATTAGCCGCAGTTCATGCTGGGGTCAGACAAGTACAAGGTACGATTAATGGACTTGGTGAACGATGCGGAAATGCTAATTTAATTACTCTTCTTCCTACTTTTGCTTTGAAGGATGAATATATCGATAAATTTGATCTATCCATTGATACTAAAAATCTTGGTCAGTTAACGGAACTTTCAAGACTTTTAGATGAAATATTAAATCGTGTACCCAATAGAACAGCACCTTATGTAGGCTCAGCAGCATTTGCGCATAAAGGAGGATTGCACGTGTCAGCAGTAAACAAAGATCCTAAAACTTATGAACATATCGATCCTGAGTTAGTGGGCAATCATCGCCAAATCATCATTTCAGAACAATCAGGAAAATCAAATATTCTTGCACGATTAAAGTCTACAGGAATTCAGATCAATGAGGATGATGAAACTATACAAAAAATTCTTGATCGAGTGAAAGAACGTGAATTTATTGGATATTCATACGATGGTGCAGATGCTTCATTTGAAATATTAGTGAAGAAGGTAATTTCCGAAATGCCAACTTATTTTGAAGTTGTTAATTTTAATGTGAATGTAAAGAATTCAGGTGGGGAAGGTAAAACAATATCAGATGCCGAAGTTAAATTAAAATTTGGCAAAGAAGAACTTATAGGTTCGGGACAAGGTGTAGGACCGGTTAATGCATTAGATAATGCTTTAAGGAATAACTTTCAATCAAGCGGTTATGCTGAATTGATCAAGGATTTATCTCTTATCGACTATAAAGTGAGAATTTTAAACACAGGAACCGATGCGATTACCAGAGTATCAATTGAAAGTTCTGATAAAGATAAAAAGAGTTGGTACACAATTGGTGTTTCAGAAAATATTATAGAAGCCTCCTTTAGGGCACTGATTGACAGTGTTGAGTACAAATTGATGAAAGAAAAGGCTACGGTTCTTAGTTAGTACATGTCTTCAAATAATATTTCAATTATCTTGGTTGATACTCAACTTCCTGAAAATATAGGTCTGGTTGCACGTTCCATGTATAATTTTGGTTTTTCTGACTTGAGGTTGGTCAATCCTAAATTAGATTGGCCATCAGAGAAGGCACATGCAGTATCAGTCGATGCCAAATCTATTATAGAGAGTGCAAAAGTTTACACTACCTTGAGAGAGGCACTCAGTGATTCCACACTCTCCATTGCTTATACAGCTCGAAAACGCGATATGAGTAAACAGTTCACTGACAATAAATCTATTATTAAGGAAATACACAATGAATACAGTAATGATAAGTTAGCTGTTGTTTTTGGCGGTGAAGCTTCAGGCTTGACCAATGACCATCTTTCTTTAGTGACAAGGTGTGTGACGATTGATACGCATGAGAACTTTTCATCTTTGAATCTTTCACATGCCGTCAATGTATTTTGTTATTCTATATTTTCATTAATGTATGATGATGAAAAAGTAGTTGATGAGAATTCACTGACGCGCGGCAATCAAAATGAACTGATGCATTTTTTTGATCATATTGAAAAAGAGTTGGAAAACAGAGGTTTCTTTCAACCCGAAGAAAAAATGCCAAAAATGAAGCAAAATCTCAGGAATATCTTTCACCGGGCTGATCTCAGCGATAGGGAAATTGCAACACTGAGAGGAGTAGTCACGGTTCTGTCAGATTATAGGAAAACTGAGGAAATTTAGTATTCTGGTTTGACAATATTCAGGAAAACAGTATAAACCACGGATCACAATATATGACAAAACGAATAGCACAAAAACACAAAATCGATAGACGTCTAAGTGTTAACCTATGGGGAAGACCCAAAAGCCCGTTTAATTTAAGAAAATACAGACCTGGCCAACATGGACAGAAGCATACTGGAAAACTATCTGACTATGGTGTTCAGTTACATGCTAAGCAAAAATTAAAAGGCTATTATGGCAACCTAAATGAAAGACAATTCCGTAATTGTTATAAAGAGGCCATCAGACAAAAGGGTGACTCAGGAGAAAATTTAATTGCGCTTCTAGAAAGAAGATTAGATACGATTGTCTATCGTTCAAAGTTTGTCCCAACTGTTTTTGCAGCACGACAATTCATCAATCATGGTCATGTCAAAGTAAATGGTAAAAGAGTAAATATTTCAAGCTATCGTGTTACTGAAGGCGATATCATTGAAGTTAAAGATAAGTCTAAAGAAATGGCGATTGTTGTTGAAGCAATGAAAAGTCAAGAGCGTGATATTCCAGGCTATATTGCTGTTGATGAAAAGAAATGTTCTTCAACATTTATTCGCACACCTCAGTTTGCTGAAGTTCCATATGCAACGCAGATGGATCCAAAACTAGTTATCGAGTATTATTCTCGATAAATCTCAAATGAGTGCATCGCACTTTTTTTCAAAAGATTACTTTCAAGCACGAGATAGATTCATTAAGTCTATTAATGAACTGAAGGGTCAAGGTCACCAAGTTAGTCATGATGTACTTACTTTAGATTGCAAAGGACCTAATCAAGAAAATCTTTGCATCGATATTGCAACTATTGGGTCAATCGATAGCGATAATCTATTACTATACAGTTCCGGCATTCATGGCGTTGAGGGATTTGCAGGTTCAGCTATTCAATTATCAGTTTTAGATCAACTCAAAAACGCCAATCCAATTACTGATTATTGCATAGTTTTTGTTCATATCATTAACCCTTATGGCATGGCATGGCACAGAAGGGTGAATGAAAATAATGTTGATATGAACAGAAACTTTATAAAGGATCATCAAGGTGAACCTGAAGGGTATGAGAAAATAGATACTTTCTTAAACCCAAAGAGTATTCCATCAAAATTAGATCTTATGTTTTTACCTCGGGGTATTAGTTTATTGTTGAAGTATGGGTTCACCAATGTGAAGCAATGGTTTGCACAGGGGCAATATACGAGACCACAGAGTTTACAATATGGCGGCGATACACTTCAACAGGGACCTAAGATGATTTTAAATTGGCTGAAAAAAAATCTTAATAACACAAAAAAGGTTTTTGGTATAGATTTACATACTGGATTAGGCAAATCAGGATATGACACCATACTTGTGCCTGATGATATCAAAGAAGATAAATATAATATACTAGTTTCACTTTTTGGTGATCATGTATCTCCACTTGATCCAACACAAGGAGTGGGTTACCGAATAACAGGAGATATTCACTCTGGTATAGTAAAAGAATTTTCATCAATTGAGTGGTTAACAATCACCCAAGAGTTTGGAACATTTGGTCCTACAACTGTTTTCAAAAATTTAAGGGCTGAAAATAGATGGACACAAAACAATCAATTGAATAATGAAAAAGATATAATGAATCATTGGAGTAGAAAAAATCTATTGAATACATTCAATCCAAACAACAAGCGTTGGCAGCAAGATCTAATCAGCAGGGGCAATACTGTCTTTAAGTCTGTTCAGGAATATTTATCAAAGCTCGATTAGTCGTGGGCGATATTTTTTTCTTTTAATACCTCTGATAATTCACCAGTTTTATGCATATCTAATATAATGTCACAACCACCAATAAATTCTCCCTTTACATAAAGCTGAGGAATTGTTGGCCAATTTGTAAAATCTTTTATTCCTTGTCTTAATTCGTCACTTTCTAAAACATTAACGTCTTTATATTCGATATTCATAAATGATAGGGCATTTACAACAGCATTAGAAAATCCACATTCAGGTTGAACTTTGGTGCCTTTCATAAAAAGAACAACATCATTTTGATCAACTATGTCTTTGATATTATTTTGTACTGTTTCGTTCATAACACTACAATTAACTGCTTTTAATATTTATTCAATAATAAATATTCTATAAAAAATTCCTTTAGTTTTGATTATTTATTACTGAGATA
>ERZ802822.1551-NODE-1551-length-13827-cov-5.135345_pt1 | contig 13827 bp, 10 predicted proteins | sample MGYA00345649_ERZ802822 | MGnify/ENA primary metagenome ERZ802822 (study PRJEB30503, sample SAMEA104212359) | marine metagenome | biome: Westerlies Biome; feature: [SRF] surface water layer (ENVO:00010504) within the epipelagic zone...; material: water...
TTCAGATAAATAATTAGGGAACATGAGAGGTTCGTCACTTGGATTAGAACTTTTAAGTGTTATATGTCCCCTGCTTTGTGGTCTGCATATGTAAATAACAGCTGTAAATCCATGATCTTTATCCACACCTTCTCGGCCATGAAGGTCCTTTGTCTGGATAGAAGTAAAGTGAAGTTGAGTGTCTGGAATATCTTTATCAGGACTAGATTTGAAAAAAGCACCAGCACTTGTTGGGGGATATGCAGCATCTCCAGTTCCAAACAAAAGGTATTTCACTCCAGATAAACCTGTATTCAATAAACCAGCTGATCTATGAAGTGTTACTGGCTGAGTTGCATAAAAAGAATTTAAAACTCCATAATGATCCTGAAGATTTTTTCCAACTCCCTTTAACTCATGAACAATACTTATATTATGTTTTTTTAACTCTTCAGAGTCCCCTATTCCGCTATTCATTAATATCTGAGGAGAATTAATCGCACCAGCAGACAAAATGATTTCCTTGTTTGATTTGCATGTAATTATTTCTCCATCCTTTAAATACTCAATACCGATGGCTTTCTTTCCTTCAAAAAGGATCTTATTAACTTGTACATTTGTCTCTGTTGAAAGGTTTTTTCTCTTGAGTGCGGGATGAAGATACGCTCTTGCAGCACTCCATCTTCTAGGTCCAAAAGTTGTATCCTTCATGGTATGTTCGTATCTAGAGAATCCCTCTTGTTCTTTACCATTAAAGTCATCGGTTAATGGGAAACCGGCTTCTTGACCTGCTTCTAGAAAAACATCCATTAAAAGATCATCTGTTCGGGAAGATTTTTTTACATTCAATGGGCCATCAAATCCATGAAACTCATCATCACCATCACCTTGAAAATTTTCAGCTTTTTTAAAATACGGCAGAACATCATCATATGACCATCCTGTATTACCAAGCTGTCTCCACAGATCATAGTCATAGGAGTGACCACGAATATAGACCATTGCATTAATCGAAGATGAACCACCCCAGACCTTACCTCTTGGCCAGTAAAGTTTTCTATTATTAGTAGTCGGTTCAGGCTGAGTCTCGTAACCATAATTTAAGTTACTTTTTTTAGGTACAATCTGTGAGTAGCCTGAGGGCATATGAATAAAGAAGTTTTTATCTTTGCCACCCGCTTCAATACTAAGAACAGAATCTTTACCGTTCTCGGAGAGTCTATTAGCCATTACACAACCTGCACTTCCAGCACCAATGACTATGTAGTCAAAATTTCTTCCCATTAAATTCCCTTAATTAAGATTTTCAGAATAAGCAATTCTAAGCTAAAAACAAGCAATATGAGGGAGAAGATTTAAGAATAGTTGTCTGCGTAAGAATGATTTACTTCACTATGTTTTTGTTCATCATTTCTCACGGCTATTATTAGGTCAGAAAGTTTAGCATTACGATCTAATCCATAATATTGAATGGCAATCAAAGGAGCTTGGAAATTTTCTATCTCACCATCTTCAACCTTTCTCAAATACTCAGTGTAACTTTTCACAGCTTCATCTTCGAAATAACCGATCATCCTGTGTGCTGTCCTAGTGAAGAATAGATACATTATTAAGTAAAAAAAGCCAAATATCATTTGAGCCAACAAGACAAGGAGTCTCTCAACAAAATTAGGTTTTGCTATTTCAATAAAGAACATCAAATGCATTCTTTCGTTTTCAGCTTCCGCCAACATCTCTCTGATAGATTCACCGTAACCCACTTTCATAGATCTAAGGCTCTTAAAATGCATTAGCACCCCAGCTACCATTCCAGGCACTCCTGCAACTGTCTCTAAGACAACTGCTCTATGACCGTATCTATCAACAAAAAAGGTATCTGCTATGAATCTAAAGAAGCGAGTCATAGAGTGAGCAAATTTGTCCGATATTAAATCCGGAAGTGTAGTTATGAGAGTTTTGATATTATTAAGACTTATATATTGATATAAGCTGCGATTATATATAGTAAACTTTAAAAGTAAATTCTTTTATGTACCTTTTATATGGCCAATGATCTTTTGAGTGATTTCTTCTGTAAGCTCCTCAGGTATTTCATGTCCCACCCCTTCCAAAGTCATCAATTCCGCATTTTTTATGCCTTCTGCTAGAGCCTGTCCATGATCATAAGGCAGTATTGCATCTTCTGTTCCATGGATTACTAATGTAGGAATATCTATCTCAGATAATCTCGCTCCTCTATGAGGACTTTGACCTACAGCTGCTCCGTGCCCTGGAAATGGATTATGCCCGTGAGCAATAACATCTTTAGCTTGCTCCCTAAACTTTTCTTCATTAAAAGAAAATCTAGAACCACTTAAAACTCTATAATTTACTACTAGAGCATTCTCATACTCACCTTCCATATTTAATTTCATGGATTCAATGATAGCCTCCATCATCTCTTGTGTGGGACCTTGCAGATTTGAATCTTCAAGTCCGATACCTGGAGATGACATTATAGGAGTTAATGATGAAACCCGTTCCGGGTAATCTAAACCTATTACTTGGGTAATCATGCCACCCATAGATGCACCTATGATATGAGCTTTTTGTATATTTAAATGATCCATAAGTCCCACTGCATCAGAAGCCATATCCTCTAGGGTATAAGAAACTTCAGAGGCTACAACTGATCCAGCATCAATATTAAAGGTTGGCTCAGTGGTAACCCAAGTGCTTTTACCAACATCTCGGTTGTCAAATCTAACAACGTGAAAACCTGATTCTACTATTGGATTTATGAAATCCTCTCTCCATAAAAGTGCGTTTGCATTCGCACCCATAATCAAAAGGACGGATGGGTTAGAGGGATTGCCGAAGTCTTCCCACCAAATATTGATGCTGTTAACTTCGGCTATTCCTTCAGACATATAGATTAGAAATTTCTTCTAAACTCTACGCCGTATCTTCTTGGTTCACCCCAATAGTCAGTTGTCATACCAAGGCTGAAGTTAGTTCCTCCAATCTCGATATCTCCAGATTGGCTAAGCATAGTATTGACATAATCTTCATCAGTAAGGTTTGTTCCCCATAATGAAATAGATGTTTGGCCATCAGCTAGGTTCCATGTAATTCTTGCATCTACTAGCTCATAGTCATCAGCGACTGATGAAGGTACATCTTCTAAAGTATAATTTTCTTCATCATGGTAACTGATACCTATAGTACTTTGGATATCAGATCCATCACCAAGATCATAAGTGTGAATTAAGCTAACATCCCAAGTAAGACGATCGTCATTACCACCAAAACCTGTATCACTAATATCTCTCTCCACTACTATGGTAGATAGAGATCCATCAGCATTCGCCACAGACGTATTGTCTTGAATGATGAATTCATCATACTCACCTTCAAAGGTAGCTAACATTGCAGTTAAAACTAAAGAATCAGATAACTGGGCAAGAACTTCAAATTCCATGCCTTCTAAAGTAGCTTCTTGTGCGTTTACCAAATCAGCGATTGGAGTACCATTTACAATTCTTCCAACCGTAACCTGTTGATTTTCGTATGATGTACTAAACACAGTAGCGTTTACTCTAAGTCTGTTATCTAAAAATTCTCCCTTCATCCCAAATTCATAGTTATCAGATGTTTCAGGTAAGAAACGTCTCATAGCAACGTCACCATTAAAACCACCACTTGAATATCCCTTACTATAACTAGCATAGAAAAGAACATCATCTGTTTGCTGGTAACTTAAAATCGCTCTTGGAGTTGTCTCGCTATACTCAACTGTTCTTGTACATCTGTCTGATGTAGCAAAGCCAAAGGCGTTTGTAACCATACCAGGACAAGCATAGAAAAGATTAAAGGTACCTGGCATTCCAATAGCAGCCGCATCTTCGTAAAGCTTAGAGCTTCTTGTATATTCTCTTTCGTCTTCGGTGTATCTGGCACCTATAGTCAGATCTAATTTATCACTTAGACCGTAAGTACCTTCAAAGAATACAGCTTGGTTTTGCATATTAGTGATACTACCCTGCTGTTCACTTCCAAGTAATTTAGTTTGTAACGCTACAGCTGCAAGTGCAGGAGGCAGTAAAGGTGAAGGATTAACACCTCTAAAAAGAGGAACATCTAAAACGGCTTCCCCATCCTCTTCAAATGCATATAGGCCTACTACCCAGTCCATATTTTCTGTTGATCCTGAGAGTCTTAACTCTTGAGACCATTGTTCATGACTCATAGTGTCATCGTGGATTTCTAAGAAATTAACACCAGGTCCATTTCCCATTACCCAACCCCAAGTACCACTAAAAGCTTCTAACTCTGAATAATTAGTGATGGATTCGATGGTTCCAATTTGAGTTTCAAAGAGTTGAGATAAAGTAATAGAGTCTTTCTCAGCAGTATTGCCTTCGTTTGGAGAAGTATCAAGTGAAACGTCCTTTGTTGTTGATCTACAATTTGCTTTTAAAGCATCATATATTCCAAAAATGTTTGCTACTGCCCCAAGTCCTCCAGAAAGAGCACCATTTTCAGGACCAGTGAATCGACAAGAACCTAAAGAAGCTCTTTCATCTTGATCAAATCTACTAAATGCTAAATTTGCAGTGTAAGCATCAGTATCATATTTAAGCTGAGCCCTGAAAGAAGTTGTATCTTCATTTCCTCTATCTTTTCCAGTAATAGAATTGATTATATGACCATCGGTTTCTTTCGTTAAGAAAGAGAATCTAAATGCCAAAGAATCACTTAGGGGTGCATTAAACATTCCTTCAATCAGTTGGTGACTGTCAGAACCAGCACCTAATCTAATCTTAGCTTCAGTGTCCTGAGTGGGTTGGTTTGTAATTATGTTTATCAATCCGGCAGTTGTATTCTTACCAAATAGAGTTCCTTGAGGTCCTCTTAAAACTTCTACTCGTTGAAGATCATACAAATCAACCAATCCTCCTTGAGGTCTTGCGGCATAAACACCGTCTGTGTAGAGACCAATTTTCGGATCATGAGGTATTGCCCAGTTAGCCTGGCCAATTCCTCTCATGTAGACTTCTAAAACACCACTATTCACTGCAGATGCCTGGATACTGAGGTTAGGAGCCAGTTTTTCAATATCTGTTAACTCTACAATATTCCTGATCTCTAGCTGCTCTTCGTTTAAAGCACTTATAGGTATCGGAACACTTTGTGAATACTCAGCCCTCTTACGCGCTGTAACAACTACTTCATCGAATACAGATACTTCTTCTTCAGCAAATATAGTAGTTGATGGAATAGTTACTAGCGAAAGGCATAATAAAAAAATCCTTGTTTTCATTTTTTCCCCTAATTTTTATTGATTTGAATCTATGTAAGCTCGTACTTTACAACCTTATGAAACATTTAGACACCTGGGGCTTAACAGCTATATAATTTTTGTCAAATAATCGTCTATATTTAACTCGGGAATAGATTTTCCCTGCCTGGTGGGCGTTCCAACATAAAGGTATCCTATTATCTCTGAGTTTTCTGGTAACTTTAAAGCCTCAACTACATGTGGGTTAAAGGCCATTTTTCCTGTTCTCCAGACTGCTCCATAACCCAATGAATCAATTGCAAGGAGAATGTTTTGAGCAGAAGCACCTAAAGATAGTAATTGTTCTACTTTTGGTACTTTGGGATGCTCTTTAACGTCTGCAACAAGAACTATTATCATAGGAGCTCTAAAAGGGGCATTTTCTAACTTCTGCTTTAGCTCGTCAGTTAAGGAATCACCATCCTTCATCGCTGCATCTAAAAAAGCCTTAGAGAGTTTATATCTACCTTCTCCTCTCACTTCCAGATATCGCCAAGGTCTAAGCCAAGCATGGTCAGGAGCACGTAACGCAGCTTTATAGACTTCAATCATCTCTGCTTCTGAAGGTGCTGGCTCTTCAAGAAATGGGATTGAGTTTCGTGTCTGTATATCTTTTAAAATTGACATAATTTTAGATTTACACATTTTACTATACTTGCAATGTATAAATTAGATTATCTTCATTTAAACTTAATCTATAATTGCCTCCATGAAAGGCATTCTTTTAATAAATTTGGGCTCTCCTAAGGACTTAGAATTTGAATCAATCAAAGATTATTTAAAAGAGTTTTTGTCAGATGATCTTGTCATCGATTACCCAAAATTTTTACAGCAAATTCTTGTGAATTGGATAATTGTTCCTTCCAGGTATAAAAATACTCGAGAAGCTTATTCAGAGATATGGACTGATCAAGGCTCCCCTCTTATAAATAGCACTTTGCATTTAGGAGAGAAAATAAGCACTAAGGCAGGAGTTCCTGTTGAAGTCTCTATGAGATACCAATATCCAAGTATTGAGGAGGGTTTACTTAAGCTGAAAAATAAAGGTTGCTCCGATATTTTTGTTGTTCCTCTATACCCACATTATGCAATGTCGACTACATTGACTACAGAAAATGAAGTGAAAAGAATAGCAAGTGAACTGAATTTAGAACTCAATTTAACATTTATTGGTACTTTCTACGATAAGGAAGAATACATAAAGAGTTTAAGTAACGTGATAGCTAAGAACAGACAAGAAGAAAGCGACTTTCTATTATTCAGCTATCACGGAATTCCAAATCGCCATCTATTGAAAACAGATCCGACAAAAAATCACTGTCTTAAGGTTGAAAACTGTTGTGATGTGCAATCAGATGCAACACCTTTCTGTTATAAAGCTCAAGTTTTAGAAACATCTAAGTTGTGTGTAAACGAATTAAATTTAAAAGATCATGAGTGGGGAGTTTCTTTCCAGTCTCGTATAGGTCCTGGCTGGATAGAGCCTTTTACAGATAAAGAATTGGTCAATTTAGTCAATCAGGGAATAAAGAAACTAGATGTTGTTTGTCCCGCATTTGTAATAGACAATCTTGAAACACTTGAAGAAATGAACATCAGTGGTAGGGAGACTTTTTTGGATGCTGGTGGCGAATCTTTTAATTACATACCTTGCTTAAATACGGAAGAATCTTGGATAGACTTCCTCATAACAGCATCAAAAAGGTAAAAGGGATCCTAGGGGGTACCTGAGAATCCCTTTCTTAATCATCCTTTGGGGAGGGGTATGATTAATCTGTTAATATTTAAAGTCTGTAACAGATTCCGACTAGGGTTAGAACGAGTCCACTGCGCTTGGGACTCGTTCTAGGGCGCGTATGTAATAACCAATCTTCTAAAGTTATTACAGGGCTGCACTAAATCAACCTAAGGTTGATTAAAACCTTCTCGTTATTGATAACCTAGCATTCACCTCTTCACCTACCGAAGCTTGATGAGTACTGTGTGAGTGCGGGAAGTAAACTTCATCTGTAATGTTCTCAACATTCAATCTGATCGTCAGATCTTCAGAAACATCATAGAATGCGGCAAAATCTACCCTTGTATAATCAGGTAGGATCAATCCAGGTTTGTTGTTGCTTATATTAGACTCACCTTGTCTAGTAACACCTAGACCATAACCAAACTTATCGTTGACTTGATAAGTAGTCCAAAGAGACATTGTATTCTCAGGAATCTCTCTAGGCTCTCCTCCAGAACTAGTTTCGCCATCCATATCACTGTAACCAAATGAAATATATAGTTGATCACTTACTTGTCCCTTAACTTCAAGCTCTATGCCATCTACTTGAAGACCAACTATCTCCGCGCCTTCGCCAGATTCGTCTCTTGTAGCGATAGTTTGTTCACTATCAAAATAACTGGCTCTGAGGCTTAAGTCAGGAGTAATATCCCAATTGATTCCAATTTCAGAGCTTTCGTATACATCCGGATCAAGGGCCGCTGCACTTGCTGTAAGTTTCTTATATTGCTCACCGGATCTAGGTAAAAAGCTTTCGCTATAGCTGTAGTAAAAAGAAACATTTTCTTGAGGTTTGAATATCACACCTGCTCTAGGAGAAAATTCATCATCTTCTCTAGACTGAGAAGTTCCAGCCTTTACATCATCTACTGTGATATCAAACTGATCCAAACGACCACCTAATAAAACTATCAAATTATCTGATAATTCTATTTGATCCTGAAAATAAACTGAAGTTACTTCAATTTCTGATGCAGTTCTTCGATTCAAGTCAGAGGTGAAATCAAGAACTGTAGCAACTCCTGCAGAATTTGTTGATATATCCAGGGTTCCGCTCATGCTTGAAGGGATATTAAAAACTTCTCTATCTGTTCCAGTAGTAGAGAAATAAGAATCATATCTTTCGTTTTTATTATCGGTATCAATAAGCTCTGCACCGAACAAAATGGTATGTGTTGTATTTCCTATTTGTAGTTCATTAACTAGATTGGCAGACACAATTAGATTTTCACGTTCAGTAGGGTCTCTATATCCATCTACTCTTACAGTATTGGCCGTGTTATCTGCAGCATCATATCTTTGTGCATATAAGTTTTGATATAGTTTTTCAAACTCGCTTGAAGTAACTGAAAAAATACCTTTTGAGGTTTCAGAATAATCTGTTGTCATTGTAGCTCTGAAAATGTCAGCTTCAGCAGTTTGATAATTAACAGCTGATGTACCAAAAACAACATCTTTTAAAGGCTCATAAGGCTTACCATTCAATGTAGGGATACCTCTGTCAATAAATCTTTCATGATCTACATACTCATAAGATAAATCTAGAGTTGTTGCATCACTCATTTGAATTCTAACCGTTGGATTGAAACCTGTTCGATCTCCATCATAAGAGTCTCTGTGATTTTCTAATTGATCACTGTGTATGTTTATACGAAGAGCAGTACTATCTCCTGTGGAAGTATTGTAATCAGCTGCAAAATCAAAAGCTCCGAAGTCATCAGCGCCTATATCAAATGATCCAAATGTTTCACCAATCTGTGCTTTCTTAGAAACACGATTGATTATTCCACCAGTTCCCCCTCTTCCAAAAAGAAGTGCATTAGGTCCTCTGAGGACCTCTACTTGATCGACATTGTAAAGAGAACGATAGTATTGAACATCATCTCTTGCTCCATCTTGGTAAAAGTCTGCAGTAGATCTGACGCCTCTGAAGACTACTGAATCTCTATGTCCTTCACCCTGTGAAGTGTTTACACCCGGAGTATAGCGAATTATGTCTCCTAACTCTCTGATACCTTGCTTACGTATTTCTTGATCTGTAACGATAGATAAAGATTGAGGTACATCTATGATCGCTGTTGGTGTTTTAAGCGCTGTAACTTGATCTGAATAAAGTACTTTGCCCTTAACCACTATTTCTTCTACTGGTTCATCAGAATACAAATTGGTTGTAAGAATCAAAGTTGTGAACATTAATGCCTTATATAAAGCTTTAATTATTTGCATCATCTTTTTAACTCCCGTTGTGTTAAATAATTAATAAGAATCAAATGAGAATGAGAATGAGAATGAGAATGATTATTATTGGGCAGCATTATAGATGAGAATGATTCTCATATGCAACAACTTAATGGAGTTTTTTTAAATAATAGGAATTTTGTACTACAGCCGGAATGAAATGCTCATTTAAAAGCTATTCATCCAGTTCTTTATCCAAGTCAAAAGCATCATGCAATGCTGCTACTGCTTTGGTCATTTCTGATTTTTTAATTACTACTGAGATTTTTATTTCCGATGTTGTAATCATTGAAATATTTATCTCACTTTTTGCTAGTGCTTGGAACATCTTGCTTGCAACACCTGCATGAGCCCTCATACCTCTTCCGACTATACTAATCTTTGCTATGTCATCATCTACATCTATTAAACCTCCACCTAGGGTAGTAGATGTTTTTTTAAGAATCTCCTCAGCTTGTTTTGTATCGTCTTTATTAACGGTAAATGTAAAGTCAGTGGTGTTATCAGCCCCAATATTCTGGACAATGACATCAACCTCAATACCTGCCTCACTTATAGGACTTAAAATCTTTGCCGCAACACCAGGAATATCTGGCACACCTCTTATTGTTAGCTTGGCCTCAGAGTCTATGCTGCTTATTCCTGAAACAATTGGTCGTTCCATAATATTTTTCTCCTCTTGAACTAATGTACCTTCGCCTTCATTAAAACTAGACAAAACCCTAATTGGTAAATTAAATTTACTGGCATATTCCACTGCTCTTAATTGCAAAACTTTTGCACCAGAACTCGATAATTCTAACATTTCTTCAAAACTGACCTCCTTAAGAAGCCTAGCTTTGTCATAAACTCTTGGGTCTGTGGTGAAAATGCCATCTACATCTGTATAAATTTGGCATTCATCAGCATCCAAAGCTGCAGCAAGAGCGACTCCAGTAGTGTCAGACCCTCCCCTTCCAAGTGTAGTAATATCGCCAGACTCATTCATTCCTTGAAAACCAGTAATTACTGGCACAACACCTTCATTTAATTCAGAAGTAATCTTACTTACTTCAACATCCAATATTCTTGCTCTACTATGGCTTGAATTGGTTTTTATACCTAATTGATATGCAGTGTAAGACTTACCTTTTATACCTCTTTTAAGAAGAGCCATTGCCAATAAAGCTACCGATATTTGCTCACCCGTAGATACAAGAGCATCATATTCTCGAAGATCGGGTTCAGGATTAATCTCTTTTGCTAATTTTATAAGATCATCTGTACTATCTCCCATTGCGGAAAGAACCACGGTAACCTGATTTCCCGCGAGAATTTCAGATTCAATGTTATCTGCCACAGCTTCAATGCGTTCTGCATCAGCAACTGAGGTACCTCCGAACTTTTTAACGATTAATTTGCCCATAAAAAAGGCGAGTATTCTATATTATTGATTATTTAATGAAACAATTAAGTCTGCAACTGAAGTTAAAGCTATATCTAAATCGTTAATATTCTCTACTCCACCTTGAGCAAAGTCTGACCTTCCTCCTCCACTTCCACCTAATTGATTAATTAAATGTTTCATTATTTCTCTTGCATCAATATCTACATCTTTAGAACAAGCAACTATCGCAGGTGCTTTATCTTCAGATATTGAAATCAATACAATTATAGAGTTCTCACTTTTATTTCTCAGCCTATCGGCAATTTCCCTTAATTCTTTTGAGTCAGTATCTTCAAAAGTACTAGTAATGAGCTGATATCCCTCTACAAGCAAAGATGAATCAACTAGAGCCTTAATAGATGACCCTATATCTTCAGACTGAAGTTGCTTTGAATCTTTTTTCAAAGACTTATTTATAGACATTAGATTTTCAATTCCCTCTATGCAGGTATCGAAGATCTTAATTTCTAAAGGTTCTCTATTTAACTCTTTCAACAAGTCATTGTTTTCTTCTTTTATCTGGACAATCTTTTTTAAAACTTGGTCATTTGAGCAATTGAGGGCTTTTGCAAAGGAAATATTTTCTTCTTCAAGAAAACGTAAGTAATCCAATGCATCAACTCCATCTCTAGAATCAATATCTTCAACAAAAAGTTCATTAGAGATAGCAGAATAATTTTGAGAAAGCTCATCCAATAATAAATGAGCGCCAGCGCCAGTTACTGCCTCTATTCTTCTTACACCAGCAGATACTCCTGATTCAGAAGTAATCTTTAGCATGCCTATTTCGCCAGTCCTCTCAACATGAGTTCCACCACAAAGCTCAATAGAAAAACCATTTCCAATATTGAGGACACGAACCTCTTCACCATATTTATCACCAAAAAAGGCTATGGCACCTTTTTCAATAGCTTCACTAATAGGTAAAATCTCAGTGACTGATTCAGAATTCTTCTTAATCTCTGCATTAATTAAATCTTCAATAGCAAGAATATCTTCAGCATCGATAGAACTATTATGAGCAAAATCAAATCTCAATCTGGATTCTTCAACTAATGAGCCTTTTTGTTCCACATGATCGCCCAACACTTCTCTCAGAGCGGCATGAAGTAAATGGGTAGCACTATGATTACCCTTTATTCTGTTTCTTTGTTCAGAATTTATCTCCGCAACTACTGAATCATTCTTTTTCAGAGATCCTGATTTAACATGTCCTAAATGAAGAAAATGGTCCCCTTTTTTTTGAGTATCGTATACTTCGAAAATAGAATTATTTGATTTTATGAGTCCTGTATCTCCAACTTGACCACCCGACTCAGCATAAAATGGTGTTTGATCAAGCAATATCAAAGCTTCTTCACCTTCATTAATTTCTTCTTGGGAAGATGAGTTCGAAATTATTTCAATCACATTTGAAGTTGACGAATAAGACTCATAACCTAAGAAATCTGTTTCACCTTTTATATCCAGAGATTCAGGAATTATAGAGTTGAAATTAGAGGAAGATCTTGCCCGTTCCTTTTGCTTTTGCATCAAGACTTCGTATGTATCTTCGTCTATAGTTAAGTTTCTTTCTCTGGCAAAATCCGCTGTCATATCAGCTGGAAAGCCATAGGTATCATAGAGTTTAAAGACAATTTCTCCTGAAATTTGATTACCTTCTAAATTCTCTAATTCTGACTCAAGAAGCTGCATACCTTGCTCTAGAGTAAGCGCAAATTGTTTCTCTTCTTTTAAGAGATTGGCTTTTGTCCTTTGCTTTTTCTGAATAAACCAAAGAAACAGGCAGTCTTGTCTTTGTATATTTAGCTCCTTTGCCTAAGTTGTGCTTTTCAATTCTAGAAATTAGGTTATTTGTTATACCGGTATAAAAAGTTCCGTCTGAACATTTAAGTATATATATTTGCCATTCCATTTAAAGAAATGCCGATAAAATCCATAAAAAAGCCACAATAAATACAGCAAAAGTACATAACCAAGCACGCAGTTTTTCTTCTTTATCCATTAAGCAGATGCACTTTCTAGAGCTTCAAGCTTAGAGTAAAGGGAAACAATATTTTTATTTTCTTGATTAATAGATTGACCAACTGTAGCTCCAAAGCTTAAAAAACAATAAAGCATAATGTCAGCTAGACTAAATCTATCTCCACAAATGTATTGTTTGCCTTCTAACTGTTCGTTAAGCCATTCTAATCTTTCTTGTGCTATTGCTTTAAGATCATCTGCCGCCTCTGGAATAAGATGAAGACGGTCCTTAAAAAAATCATAACCTTCAGAAGATCTAAAACCATTAGTTAGTGGTTCAATAATTTGTAGATCAATTCTACGAACCCACATTTTTGTTTCTGCTCTTTCTTCTGGAGTCTTCCCAATTAAATCGCTATAGCCATTAATTTCATCAAGATATTCACAGATAACAGTTATTTCAGCTAAAAAACTTCCATCATCCAATTCTAAAGCTGGCATCTGTCCAGACGGGTTACGTTTCAGATGAGCTTCTGCTCTATTTTCTCCACCCATTAAATCAACTTCAATTGTTTCTATATCCAAACCAAGTTCAGCTATAAACATTCTGACAACATGTGGATTTGGTCCCAATGAATTATATAATTTCATATTATTTCTAAGGTTGTTTAACAACCTTTCCTCCTTTCATTACAAAATCTACAGTCTCAAGAATTTTAATATCTTCTAACGGATTTCTTGAAACTCCAATTAAATCAGCAAACTTGCCATTCACTATACTACCTACATTTTCACTTTCGCCCAATAATTCTGCAGCATAACGAGTTGCACTTAATATCGAATCTTTTTCAGACATTCCTGCTTCGATCATTAAAGAAAATTCCTTAGCATTTTCACCATGTGGAGAAACACCACTATCAGTACCAAAAGCTATTTTTACCCCAGCTTGAAGAGCCATAGAAAATGTAGATTGAAGTTTCGGGCCAATCTCTAGTGCTTTTTTTTCAACAAACGGTGGATAGTAGTCTGGAATTAAGGCTTTATCGGCTACCCACTTTCCCGCAAGAAGTGTGGGTACGTAATAAGTACCATTCTCCCTCATTAAGGTAGCTCCTTCTT